>Ga0209489_100207_pt1 | contig 96785 bp, 40 predicted proteins | sample SiratrowhiteBW_FD_187527 | JGI IMG/M metagenome (GOLD analysis project Ga0209489, IMG submission 187527) | Root nodule microbial communities of legume samples collected from California, USA - Siratro white BW (SPAdes) (version 2) | ecosystem: Host-associated > Plants > Roots > Nodule | place...
TTTTTTTTTTTTTTTTTTTTTTTTTTTTTTTTTTTTTTTTTTTTTTTTTTTTTTTTTTTTTTATTTTTTTTTTTTTTTTTTTTTTTTTTTTTTTTTTTTTTTTTTTTTTTCACTTACAAACAATACATTAATTTTATATATAATTAATATAAGATTTCCAATTTACAGTAACATAGAATAAGAATCAGAAGAACATATGATACTTCTGTATATTCAAATCTCAATTCAGATAAATTCTAAATAAACTTTGATAATATATTAGAAAAAGTAATTCATTAAAATAAAATGTGTTGCTTACATAAAAAAATAGTATTATATATAATAAACAAACGTCTTAACAAATTGAATTTAAAAAGAAAATAATTGATTAAAAAGTATTTATAATATATTTACTAAAAATTTGAAGTTAGTGAATGGAGAATAAAAATATAGAAAAGTTTATAATCACAATTTAGAGATCCTAGACATAATCATTAGTCGTGCTGCTGGGAGCGGTTACTATCTACACAGCGACATGGAGAAAAGTTTTTAGTATGATGATAATAATTTTAATAATTGTGACTTATAAAAACCTTGATGTTTGACGTGAAGTATGATAATTGAAAACTTAATGTGTTTTTATTATATTTATCAAATATAAAATTATTATTATTATTATTATTATTATTATTATTATTATTATTAATTAAAAATCAACTATAAAGATCGTGGTAGTTATTTAAAAAAAATATACTATGTATTAATGATTTTTCTTCTTTTGTCAAACTATATAGAGGGTAAATGAGGTGAAAATGTAAAAAAATATTGAATTAGAGTAATTTGACAAAAGGTCATAGTTAAATAGAGCAACATATTTTTATTTAATGGGTGTCAATAAAAGTATATAAATAATTGATTGATACATGCACGTGGGATTCTGTTGAAAGACTCCAAATACAAATTAATAGAATGAAGTCTTTTTCTCATAATGTGACATTACACCCGTTATGTAATTAATTGTACAAAATTATCATAATTTTTTGAATTTATTTTTAAATATTCAACTTAATTTCACAATTATCTAAATCACTGTAATATAACTTTTCCGGCTAACTAAAAAACCCACGCAGTTGGATTTCCAATTAAAATTGCATTCCTAATTAGTGTTGATTTTTAATCATTATTATTTATATTTCAATTAAAAAAATATTTAAAGTTATACAAAAATTAAAATTAAAATTTCTAAATGGTTGTTCTTTTTAACCACCACTATAATAACTTTATTTTTTTAACATATAGAAACATAATTATTTACAAAATAAATTTTAATAAAAAAAATTAATAAAAAGGAAATAAATGGAATTTTAAACTTTTATATGATAAATTTATATAATGTACAATAAAAGTCGTATCACCCTAATTAATTAAAACTATTTTTTAATAAACGATCAAGAGGTACGGAAATCTAAAAAATCAAGAGATAAAATTCATAAAAAAATAAATAAATAAGTTTTAAACATATATTCACGTCCCATGTGAATCTCGTCTGGCGTAACTGAGATAGTGTCAAATAAATCCAAGAACACTGATAAAAAGTTATATTTTGTATATTAATATTATAATTATAGTTTTATATTTGTTTTTGTTAGAAGAAATACTTATAGATATTTTTTTTATCGTCAATACCTATAGATATGTTTGAGAGGATAATTGAAAAGTGACACTAGTCATAATTATCGCCTAATTTTCCTTTCAAATGTAGTTTCTAATTATCTTTATTTATCTTTCAATATAGCCCATTGTAAAGAAATGATGGAATAGGAAAAGGGGAATTGAGCAAAAGACTTTATTAGACATTGAATAATTTTCTGATAGGAGCAAGTAAACTTGCAAGTATGAATTTTTGTAAGAAAATTAGAAACTTGGTTCAGTGTGTAAATCAAGTAATGACTTATTCCAATTTAATTAGCAAAATCATTGTTTAAAGAAGCTTATTGATTTGATGGCAGTAATAGTATAATTTGCTTGTAATTTTATTTTATTTTATAAATAAAAAAATTAATTAGTAATGTCAAATTTAAGTTTTTGGTATTTAATTATATTACATACTATTCTTTTAATATTTACACCTTATTCCATTATTTCTAGTTGAAATGTGTGATCTCTGATAAAAAAAAAAAAAAAAGAATTGAAAGTACATATATTTAAGTTGCCCAAGTTACTTCTCAAAAAAAAACATTAATAAGCTAAGAACAACCTAATGGTTAACTTATATAGAGTCCTAAAATATGTAAATAAAATCCTGACTATAAGTAATTTGCAAATTACCTCCTTAGACATCGACTTTTTGTTTTCTAATTAGACAATAATACTGGCAAATGTGAGTAGAACCTGATTAAAAAGTATTTATACATTTAAGAATCTAATTACAGATTTTTAAAAATTTATGAACTTACTTTAAAAAAAAAAAGTTTGAAAATTTGAGATACAAAGTTTATGTGACAAAATTAACTGATAAGTTAGATAATAATTGATCACTTACTTGCTAGTCAATATATAAGTCAACTTTTAGTCTGTAAGTTTTGAATTTTAAAATCGACCGATTGAATTAGATATATTTTAAAAAAAGTAAAATGAAAACATAATTGACAAATGTAAAATCACATAAAAATATATAATTACATAATTCTTTTATATGAATAAAATTTGTCTTTTAAAATAAAATATGTTGTTATTATATAATTATAATTTTAAACTTTAAAAATAATTAATTTTTATTGAATGTTTTAGCATTTTTATTTATTTTTTAAAATGATTATATATGTTTTTTATTTGGATAAATCATTTTATTTAAAAGAGTTCTAATATGATTATTAACCAAATTTATTTTTTATTTATTTTTTAGAAATTTAAATTTTTTATTTCTCAATTTAAGTTATTATTATATTAATTATTTCATAATTTTTATTCTGTGCAATTTTACATAATCTTATATAATGAAACATTTGTTAGTTCAATTTGTAATGTTAAATTTTTTCTTAATTTAAATTACACAAAAATTAAGAAATAATGTAGTAAATGCAAACAAATTATATAATAAAATACTAATAAAAATTTATAATAAATTATTAAAATAATTTGTTTAAAAAAATTTAACAATTTTATTGAAATGAGGACAAAATTTATTATATTTACTAATAAATATATTTAATAAATTATCAAAAAAAAATTATGCTTGGACAACCATGTATCACTATCATTTTAAATGGAATAAAGCAAGTAAACAACGCATGGTCATTGGTGCTTGACCTTTCCTTTTGAATCACATGGGTCTCCACTGTTGATGCAACTTCTGAATGAACTACTTCACATCTCACACGGGACACCACGTCAATTTCAAATCACTAGAGGATCTTATAGTATTATTTATTTTAAAATTATTACAATATACAAATAAATTAATATTTGATTATATAATTATGTTTTAATATTTTTTTCTTTTCCTTTAATCACATTTATTATATTTCTTATTGTTTATTCCATTCATCTCAAAATAAACATTGTAAAATTAGTTATTACTTGTAGTAAACTGAAAATAATTTTATATTTATAACATTTTATAAAAATATACACATGTATAAAAAGTTCCTCTCTTTTGAAATAGGAAGGCAGACTAATAATAGGCTTCGTTGGTGATCAACTTTTATAAGCATATAATCTATTTTCTCTCTTTGTCCCATATTTTTCATCACTTTTCTTGTCCAACACAGAAAAACAACTACAAAAGAAACTTATAAATTTAAGACTTACATTATTGTTTTTTTCTTTTTTGCTTTACTTCAGCAGCTTATCATTGCCATGACATGGTCTTTAACCTTTATATAAACGTATATTAACGTAATATTTGATTTAATTATAGCAAATTCACATACTAATTAAAAAAATATGCAATACTATATATATAATACCTTATATATTAATCATATCCCTCTCTCAATTAACACATATAAAACAAATTACAATTAAATTACTTTTTTAATCAAGATATATATAAATAATGTTTCATCTTAGGTTGATGTACGACTTATTAAAAGTGTTATTAATAAAAATTAATATTAACTTTTTTATGTCTGATGCATGAAAATTTTCCATTATATAAACTCCAAATAATATAATTGATCTCTTATTTCATAAACTCTTAAGTTGTCTAACTTATTGTTTGAGGAATAGTTAATACATGCAATCATGACTAATCATTTTGGTGTCAGTTAAGTGATTTGTTGATGTGATCTTAAGAAACAAAATTCTTATAACAAACTATTTTTTTTCTCTTAAATCTTTATAAGTTTAATATTTTAAATTTATCAAATTCATATTTCAAATATATCAAATTAATATCAACTACGAAAATTCTTTTTTTAATTATACACATAATGCATAATTATATCTTAATATGTATAATTCACAATTGTCACACATACTTGTATTATTCATCTATCTATTCAACCAATATCATATTGAATATATGTGATAATTAACTTTCCAGAGAGTATGAGTTATAAGAAAAATCTTTCATTTATTCATATCTATAAATCCTATTAAGTTTTGGATAAGTTTGAAATATTGAACCAAACACCAATAATCTTTCTTTTACAAAACACACTGAAGAAAAAAAAGAAGAAAAAAAATTGAATATGTATTAGAGAGGGAATAAAATTAAGGATACCACAGAAACTAAACAAAGAAGAAAATAAGTAGAATAAAAAAATACAAAATTTGAAAATAAAATTGTTCGATACAACTATACATGATCCTCAAAAAAAGTAGTTAAACAACTAAATGTATCAAAGAAATTGTCATCAATTCACTCCTTACTTTTCTGAACACGTTCTATTAATTTTTTTTTATATTTGATTACAGGAAGTAAAAAGAATGAAAGAAAATAAGAATAAGAACGATGAAAATTATTATAGTTTTTCATAATTTATGTATCCGTCTTTTACACTTCTAGTTTTCTTTCTACTCTAAACAAAAAACAAGCTAAGCAAAGCATTAACCAGCAATTTTGATTACACATCTGCACATGCTGCATTTAAGAAGGCATTTATGATTATTATTTAGCTGCGGCATTAATGATGGCAAATAATTGTATTATATGGTCCAACCATATTTAGCTCAACTTTGCAGTTTGTGGCCTATGAGTTGAATAAAATTAATTTTAAATTATTGAATTATGTGTTCAACTTAAATTTGATGAAAAAAAATCGTACACTGTACATCCAATCAAAAAACATTTGTTTTGTTTTAGTTTTACCTTCAAATTTACATGTTAACAAAATTAATCACGAATATAATGGATGTTGGGTGTTTTACATATCAAAAAAACAGTTCAAGAAATTCAATTGCAGAAATAGTAAGGTTGTTAAAGCTTCCCGCTCATTGTTGTTTACTAGTATGATCCAATAAAACAGAACTGCAGAAGGGTGTGTTTGAATAATGACTACAAACAAACATAGTGCAGAATTGGTGTCTGGTGTATGAAAGTATGAGGCTGAAGTTGTGGTGCAAGGGTCATCACAGTGAGACAACTTTTTATGACAAAAATACTGTCACCTAAATAACTGTGCATATATATTGATGACACACTTTTAGGGCAGCCTCGTAGGATGGTAGGGGTGACAAATAGCACGACGGCACAGTCTCACAAGAGTAGGCGTGGAGCGGTGGAGCCAACTAGCCACTATACATCCCACGTAGCCTTTTCTAAGCTCAATAAATCTATAAGAAGCAACAGTTTCATATCAAGTGAAGACCCAAAATAACTGTTAATGAAACGTTGTTTACAGTACATGCAAGCTCAGCCTCGGGCCAAACTCAGATGGATTCAACTCTCTATCACATCTATCAAAAGGACAACTTTTTATATCTTTTCTTGGGAGTTTGTTTGTCTGATCTAAGCATGCGTGCACTGGATTTGATTAATGTTATGACATCTCTAACAGCCTGACAGAACATAATCTATAATTCATATAATATAACCCGGCATACATAAACTATAATACATATTAAAATATCATTTAAGTATAATAGAATGCGTTGTGTATATAGTACACCATACAAACCATAGAAACAATAAGAAGGAAGGAAGTTATTGAAGTAAATATTTATCTTAACACTAAAGAAAAGTATTATGACTAAAAATCAACCAACCAATTTAATAGAAAAAGCATTCCATACATCTTAACACTTAACACTTAACACTAAAAAAAATTATTATGACTCAAAATCAACCAACCAATTTAATAAAAAAGAACATTCCATATAATATATATATATATATATATATATATATATATTAATATATATTAAGATGATTTAATATACAAGACTTAAATTTATAAGTAAACTTAAGAATAATGGATTATTATAAGTTTGTTACTATCAAAATCATATATCTATACATGTCACAATATGTAAAAAAAATTTCTCATCAACTTTTTACTATCTTAATTTATGTGACAACTTAGATTATTAAAAAAGTAAGTACATAATTTTTACACCATAGATACAATACTTAATACACAAAATAAGACAAAGATTTACATATCATCATTCATATATATTTGAGACCCTAAATTTACAAAATTTTCATATTTTTTAATAAACATTATCATACAATATAATTCATTTAAACAAATCCACAATTCATCAAATATACTAATTAATATTCATTTTACATTTATAAAAGTATTTATATTCCATAAATTAAAGAAACTAAAAAGAAACATTTTAGAGGATATGGATACAAAACTTCTAGAAACAAACTAATACCAATTATGTGATTTTATCTTTATGATAGAATAACTTAATTTTGTTTATTTGTTTTTATGACATTATCAGATTGTATTATTTTATTTTATTTTTTTTATTTAGCTATACCTAGAATGTGTACATATATTCAGAGTTCTCTACTTTTGATCAAACATAACAAACAGAGAGAGTATTTTCATTCTCATATCCTATGTTCATTTTTGTTCATCGTTCATCTCTTTATTTTTTCATAATATGGTATTAGAGCTCTAATTTGAGAGCTCTGTTTGCTACATTTATCATGGCCAAAATTGTTGATCTCTCAAAAGATTTTAGTTCACCTTACCATGTTAGTTCTCAACAACATATGATTTGTTCTCTCGGTACACAACACGAGAGACAATTTTTTTATAATCAGTCAAAGACAAATATTGATACCACAGAAGAAGTTACAAAAGACGATATACTTTCAAAGTCTGCAGTCATTGTGGGAGGACAGGGCATGTGATTGATACATGCTATAGAAAACATGGTTTTCCACCTCAGTTCAAGTTTAAAAATCAGAAAGCAAACTGTAATAGTAACTAACATAATCATAAAGGTTTAAGGTCAGAAGTACATTCTCAGCAAATTAGTTTTACTCCTGAGCAATATCAAATATTGTTAGCCCTTCTACAACAGTCTAAATCCAGTGACAATGTCTCTAATAAAATCTATGTCATTCTTTCTGACACAACACACTGGTAATCAATTTTTCTTTCTTTAGTTCTTGGATTCTTGATAGTGGTGCTACTAATCATATTTTTTCATCCTTGACTTCATATCATCAAATTAATCCTATCTATGTCAAATTATCAAATGGAAATAAGTTATTGCAAGTTATTCTGAAAGTGTTTTCATCAATCAAGATCATGTTCTATATAATGTTTTGTATATTCCTAACTTCACTTTTAATCTTCTTTCAGTAGCAAAGTTAATTTATAATTTATCTAGTGTGATTATTTTTTATTTTATTTGTTATCACATTAAGGATAAAAACTCCTTGAAAGTTATTGGATCATTTGATATGCAATATATGCTTTATATAAAAGTGATATCATTGAAGTGAGATATGTGGAGATTTCACAAGTTTGATTTGAAGGTTTTTATAAAAAGAGACCATAATGATTTAGGGTTTAGGATTTTATATTTTAATAATAAATTATTTATATCTCACTTCAGTGATATCACTTCTATTTTTAATAATTTTCTATATTCTTACAACATCAACTATGATTTTATTTTGAAATAGTTTAACTCTTTCAAACCATATTGCCCAATCAATATTAGAAGTATTTACATGGTTATTGACTCTCACGTAAGCAAAAACTCTACAAAGGTTAAATTATTGTTGGACAGGATCTAAGCCGTCAGTGGACAAATTAAATACTGTTGGATTTAAGGATTTAGAGTTTGAGGTATAGAATTGACTTTATAAATATAATTAGGTCTTTACAATAATATGGAATAAAGAATAGCACTGGTAAAAATGACCGAACCCAGGGATAAGATAGTAAAAAAGAGGTAGAAAGGTACGTAAAATGATTTGAAAGTTTAGAGTGTTAGGAGTTAATGCCAAATAAGTAATTAATCACCCTATACCCTAAAATAATTTCTTACAGTTTTATATTTTCCTTTTACAAACTCTATAAGTATACAAATTTTCATTTTGTCTTTAAAATATACTTTTAAATGTAAAATTCAAAAGATTTTTAGTTTTCAGATTTTAGTTATTTTAAATTACATAGTCTAAAAGCCATTTTTTATTATAAAACAAATTTTCAGGTTATACAATCGAAAAATTATTTTTAACTTTTAATTCAAAAATTTTTTAATTTTTTAAATTGTATAATCTAAAATTTATTTTTTACATGAAAGAACTTATAAATTACACAGTTCAAGATATTTTTCTCTATGAATTCATTCATTATATAACATATGGACAAGAGTGACAGAAAAAAGGGTAATTTGGTCTTTTAAGCACCCTCCTGGGTGCCTACAAAAACTATGGAGGTGTAGAAAGAAATGGCCTCAAAGAAAAGAAAGAGGAAAGAAGGAAGACCTACCATTGTTATTCTTGGAGGCCCAAAACAAGCTGAGACGTTGCTCCATCTTTCTTCTGCTTTTTCCAATGTGAATTAAGGACGATTTATAATGAAAGATTATTGCTTTTATTTTTACTAACAAAAAAACGTATGTGCTTAGCACACTTGTACTTACATTTGTATTATATATATATAATGTTATTATTTTTTATGAATAGTTAATTAAAAATAAAAAATAATATATATATAATTTTATAAAAGTAATATTAAAAAATTATGTAACCTCTATTTTGAAAAAAAAAATTCTTTATTTTAAAATAAAGAAAAATTATTCAATTATTTATTTTATTAAATAAATATATTTTTATTTATTAAAGAACAAAACTGTTTAATTAAAAGATAACATAAAAAAAATGGTGTATCTCTTTATATAACGATATACATATTATAAATTAAAATAATAATTTATGGTAAAAGATTATTACTTTTTGAGAAACATTTTTAATATTTTTTTCTTCTTTTATTGAAATCACTGGTTATGTATTTCACACACTACCCACTTAACCATATCAAAATGATACCGAAAAATAGGGCATGAGTCAGAAAGGGGTAAGTGATCGATCTAGAAAAGATAATACGAAAAACACATTTTTAAAAGGCAATAAAAGTAATCTTAAATTAAGGATAAATTAGATGGGTATTTATGAAAATTACTTCTATAAAAGGAGGTATATTTATTGAATATTGGAGGTGTCATTAACTTTTTTCCAAAAAAAATCCTAAGTCTTTAAAATCTATTTTCATAAATAAATAAATAAATCTTAGAGCAGTGTTTGGATTGACGCTTCAGAATTTGATTGAAAGGTAGATGAATGTGATTGGTCAATTTTCATCACAACAAATTCGCCTCGAACAAAAAGCTTCAGGTTTCTCTTGTCCAAACTTGTGAAGGGGATCAGGTACTCTTTGTTGCCCAACTGAACCCCTACACATCACCTCCTTGGACCACGAGTTTTGACCACCCACATTTCAATTCAGTTTCAATTCCAATTCTTTTAAAATTTTTACTATAATCTTCTTGTGAGACTTGATCAGTTCATGCAAAATTGCAAATGGTAGTAACATACTACTAGTATGCTCTAATATTCAGTGAAGAAATTCTGCTACCACATTGTTCTGTTGCCCTGTGTCTTATTTGCTGATTTTCCTAAGACTTTCCTTTCCTCTGACCCTGTTCTTCAACAATGTCAGACAAGAACGTTGTTCCCCCAAGATTCTTCATGTTTTGTGTCATGGTTATTGCTATGTTCCTTTTTGTTCTATATTCCTCTTTCCTCCTTCACTTGCATTCATTCATTCCTAGATCAGTCTTGGAGCTTGTTCTTGTCAACAACACATCACTTGATCTCAAACCCAGTTTCAAGAGGGAACACATTGCACCTCCTCCCTTACATTCTCAAGCTTCAAAAGTTCAACCACAAAGGTGTCAACTTTCTAATTCAACCCAGAAATCAACTTCTCCCCAAAGGAATATGGCGTGTGACACAACCCTTGCTCTCTTAAGGGTGTTCATGTATGACTTACCTCCAGAGTTTCACTTTGGGTTATTGGATTGGAAGGGGAGCGCCAACCAAACATGGCCAATTGTGAATAACCCAAAACATGTCCCTCCATATCCAGGTGGGCTTAATTTACAGCATAGTGTGGAGTACTGGCTCACTCTTGATCTTTTGTCGTCAAACATAGCAAAAGTTTTTAGGCCTTGTAGTGCTATTAGAGTAGAGAATGCAAGTCAAGCAGATGTGATTTTTGTGCCATTTTTCTCATCTTTGAGTTACAACCGAAATTCCAAAATCCATGGAAAGGAAAAAGTTAATGTTAACAAAATGCTGCAAGAGAGATTGGTACAGTTCCTGATGGAGCGGAAAGAATGGAAACGTTCTGGAGGGAGGGATCATGTGATTGTGGCCCACCATCCCAACAGTTTGGTTCATGCAAGGAGAAAGTTGCGTTCTTCCATGCTCGTGCTTGCAGACTTTGGTAGATACCCTTCTAAAATAGCAAATATTCAGAAGGATATAATAGCTCCATATAGGCATTTAGTAAACACTATACCAAGAGCTGAGTCAGCTTCATATGAGGAACGTTCTACACTGCTATATTTCCAGGGGACAATATATAGGAAAGCTGTGAGTTTCTCCTACTCTAGTATTATCTTTTCAATGCATGATCAATGCTTTATTGTCAAAAAAAAAAAAAAAGTTTAAGCGTTGACTTCTGTAGTTTTTCCCCGTTTTGGATGCTAATTTATGCTTGATTTGGTAGTTGATACATATTGTGTGATGCAAAGGAGAGCTTCGAAGCTGAGTTGATTCTAAATTTAGAAGCTTTGTCCATCAAAATGTTAAGAGTAGAAAAGGGAAAGTTTTTTACTGTGTTGTTATCTATTTAGAAATGGCTGTGTACTATTGCCTATTAGTAATTTATTTTTTCATTAAAATTCACAGAAAATCAATTAAGAAATGAATAGCTGGTTACTGAGTTGAATCAAATCCAGTGATGCTACTTAAATATTCACATTCATCTAGAGATTCCAGGCATAGGTAGGATAAATGGCAGCATGTGTTAGGACCATTTTGTTAAAATATGAAAACTCATCTGGTACGGCAGATTTTCTTAGAATCGTAGTAGCGAGTAATGATGTGATTTATACTATCTTTCATCATATTATAAATATTCTTGTAACTAATATAAATCTAGCAGATGAGTGTTTATTTATCCTAATTCATTTGATTATCACGGTGAAACTCTTTAGGGAGGAGCTGTTCGCCATGAACTATATTACCTCCTCAAAGATGAGAAAGATGTGCATTTTACGTTTGGAAGCATCAGAAGCAATGGAATTAAGCAGTCAAGCCAGGGCATGGCCTTATCCAAATTTTGCCTAAACATTGCTGGAGATACCCCATCCTCTAATCGCCTCTTTGATGCCATTGTGAGCCACTGTGTACCTGTGATCATTAGTGACGAAATTGAGCTACCATTTGAAGATGTTTTGGACTACTCAGAATTTAGCTTATTTGTCCGTGCCTCAGATGCTGTGAGGAAAGGCTACCTGCTGAATCTTCTTCGTTCAATCAAGCCAGAAAAATGGACCAAGATGTGGGAAAGGTTAAAGGATATCACACAACACTTTGAGTATCAATATCCAAGCCAGCCTAGAGATGCAGTGAATATGATTTGGGAGGAAGTTGCACATAAGATACCTTCCCTACTGTTAAATTTGCACAGGAAAAACAGATACCAGAGATCTTAGCTTCTTGTTATGACCCACTGAAATGCCAATCAAGGACCTATCAATGGGAGGCTCAAGGACTTAGTTTTACTTACTTGCAACTAACAAGTTTGCTCGTTCCCTCCTTACAAATTTTCAAGCAATCATTTTTTATCTTCTTGATGAAGAGACAGGTACCAGCAAAGAGGTAAATCTTAATTTCATTCACAGACCAGGTACTTTTTTTTCCGTATATAACCGGTACAAGATCATATTGACGAGCACACCCCTAGCTTTTGTAGTGTTATGGATTGATGTGCAATGTGGATCTTCATCTTAACTTATTTATTTGATGCATGTATGGAATATGCATATGTGAGCAATAAAATAATTAATCATATGCAGTAGCACCTGATTATGCAGGAAAGACTGTCTCCAAATTAAGATAAATTCGTACTTTGACAACAATCAACATAACAATTAAATGTTTTTTATTTGCATATTCCGATGTTGTTTATTTAATTTGTGTGTCACGTTTTAATGTTTTATTTGATGGTTCATCTAATGATGTCTCCTAAATTAGTGGAAGAGAAAAAAGGATAAACATCAGTAGAGGGAAAAAAACCATATATATATTCTTCTTCACAAGGTGGCAAAAATAAAGACGCACTATATTCAGTATTTTGAGGACTAACAAGATCATTAGCTATTCAGCTATTGGTCAGTTCGTACGATTGCTCTACTCTATTAGAAACACTGCTGGCTCAGAGACTTGTTCAGCATTCAGCTGCAACTTTTCAACTGTCATGTAGACACAAGGTAGAACTGAGAACAAATATAAAAGAAAGCGTAGTAAACCAACCAACCTTTTGGTTAAGAATGCAAAGAAGATTGCTTTGTCTTTGCATCAGGAATTCTCTTGTCATTTCTCAACGCAGCAAAGGACACAGCTGAAGCAGGTCAACTTCTGTTGTGAATTGGGTCTGGTCCTTTTCTAACTGTCCTTTTGTTTGACCGATTAGGATCAAAGGTGATGGAAGGAGCAGGTGCCAACTCCATCTTTGATTGCAAATCCTCCACAGCATAAACAGCCTTCAAGACACGAAAACTTGTAACAAATGGCAAAAGTCCCTCATCCCATCTCAGAGCAAGATCTTTGCTTCTCAAGCCAGAAACCTTACATGGTTGAGAAGCTAAAATCCCAACACAAACTAAAACAAAGAAGCCTCTAAAACTAAAAAGACTCATGTTTGTTTGAGTCTAGTGGGATAAAAGAAACTTGTGTAGTTGAAACAAAGAGGAGATAGATAATGTGTTGGCACTGCAAGTCCTCTATTTCATGTGACTCATTGATGAAAGTAATCTTGTATGAGAGTTGGAAGACTAAAAGCATAAAACATGAGAAGGCTGGAACATGCAGCGAAGGAAGTTTTAGATTCACCCCAATCATAAGAATGGTAAGAAGCAAATATATAAGGGTGTTTAAGAAGATAGTGACAGGTTTTGAATGAAAGTTAAGTGGACAATACCCTTGGGAAGCCAAGAATCTTTTCCTTCAGTTTCCCTACATCCCTATCATTTGGCATGCTCTTTTTTACCAAACAAAGACCCAACTAAGTCTCTTCAACACTTTACTTTACTAATCTGCCACGTCACCTCAGCCGGTGAGGTGTCCACAAAACATTTGCTCACCAGTTAACAAGATTAATGCATCTCTGTTACAAGGATAATACATACACTAATGACTTAAGCTATGATAGTAGGTTCAAATCATGTCAAATTTAAAATTGTAATAGAACCATAAGTCATAAGAGTGTCATTAGAATAATTAGAGTGTAAGTCTTATAAAATGTTTTCATTAAACTATGTTGTTAAAAAGTTTTTAAATTACACACTGACAGTAAAACATTTAAAAAAATAAATTAAAGCTTCTTATGGTTAATGCAAATGGCATTATAAATTAAACAATTTTTTTATAATTCAACAATATATTCAGTATTCAATCTTGATTAAATTCACATATTTAATAAGAAATAATAATAATAATAATAATAATAATTATTATTATTATTATTATTATTATTATTATTAATATAATTTTAGTTCTAAAACGTTGATAAAGGGACTACAATATAAAAGTTTAACAATTTTAGACAATAACATATATCTCGTAATTTCAAAGACTAAGTTTTCCTGTTCTTAATATTTTTTAAACTAATTTGGTACAGTACTCCAAAATAAATCGGGGTGCTAGTCTTGAAAAAAAAAAATATTTTTGTTTATGGCTACAGAAAAGAGTATAGTTCTTTCACTTTTTAAAAAAAAAAAGTTAAAAAAAATTACAGTGATTATGCTTATAAACAACAAAAAAGAAAAATCCTGCCATTAAAATAGGATAAATTATATAGGTTAGGAAACTAAAAGGAAAAAAATACTTTATTAATATTAAAAAGTACGTGAAATTTTATAAAATATTAATAAATTTAAATATATTTTTAATTCTGTAAGTATTTCTATATACTTATGATGTTTAGAAAATATTATTATTTAATTATTATTAAATCACTCACATTTATTTAACTATTATTATTTTTATTTTTATTTTTATTTTTATCCTTAACTAGGGCTAATTTAAAAACTAAAAATAAACAATATCAATTAATATAAATATGAAACAAAGAATATTTTAAATTAAGGCCATTAAACTTTTTTCAGATAGATAATTTGATTAAGTAATATATTTCTTGTTCAATAAAATTAATATAGGTATATATATATATATATATATATATATATTATTTTCCAACCATTACCTTACTTTTTGACATTAAAATAATTATAACTTAGTTTTACGTCTATAATTTATTTTATATATATATTCATTTTAATCATATAGTTTTGAATGGTGGTAAGATAAAAATAATAAAATCTATTTTATATTTTCAATAATTAATAATTATACTATATTGTAATATATGTAACACTAAAATTATTATTATCCTTTCCTTTTCCTTCTTTACTTAATTTAAAACTAAAATGAAATAATTTCCGTAATAATATATTAATATTTTTTGTCAACAAATATTCTTCACATACAAGAGTATAAATATATAATTATAAAATAAAAATTTAATGAAATATTTTTTAATAAAAATTATATTATTAGTTAAAACATAATTACAAAATGTTATTCATAATGTATTAAAAATTACGTTATTGTTTTATTTATATAAAATATTTTATATATAACTTATGGTAATGTTTTGAACACGACAATTCCACTGCATATTATTTGATAGAATCTAAGACACTTAAAGGCGTTTCTCCTTGGAGCTTACAATTGACTCCACCGTGGTTTTTTGAATGTGAATTAACACTAACAAAATGTCAACCATTTAAAGTAACAGAAGATTTACTAAGAGGACATAATAATATTAGCAAGAACTTCAAACATACCTAGCTAATTATTGCTGGTAAAAAAATACTTAGCTAAGTATTTTATATTAATTTTAAGTTGTAAAAGAATAGGAAAAAAAAAAGAATAATAGTTATTAATATAATTTTAATATACTAAAATTATCAACTCTAAAAATATAAAATATATTTTATTATTTTTGTCTTTAGAGATGAAATTTTTATTTCTGATTTATTAAAAATATTTATAATAATTCAATTTTATAATATCAAAATTAACATAAAAATAAATATGAGTTTGAATTAAAAATGAATAAAAATATAATATTACAAAGAAAATCATTAATAAAGAATAAAAAATAACTTATATAATTTTTTAAATCATATTAAATAATAAATAGATTATTTAATTAAATTATGTGTCTAAAAGTATAATTATCTTAATTTGAAATATTATTGGTTGACTTAATTAGATTTTTATTTTTACATCAAACTAGCTATAGTAAATAACTAAATAATAAAAAATGATTTGAAAATTTCATAAATGGATAGCAATTTGTTTTTAAATTTACATAATTTAATAAATTTTAAAAAAATTATAAATATGAGTAAGTTATGTCTAAATGACACGATTTTATTGTAAAGAAGTTGTGTTAGAATTATATGATTTTAGTGTGAAAAAATTGTATGAAACGTAACTTTGATTAATGTTATTATTATTTTTTACTTATATTAAAGTCATGTAGGAGATTGAATTGAATATACAACTTTAGTGTAAATAAAAAAAAGTGGTTGAATTAAAGTCGTATCACCCTATATAACTTTAATATAAATAAAAAAAAGACACTGAAGTTAAATTTTTTTGCAAGACTTTAATGTAAAAAAAAATATTAATGTCAATCAAAGTTATGTTGTTCATACATAATTTCTCTAATTAACACTACTAAAATGTATATTTTTAAAACAACTTCACTCAAACTCAAACACGGTCACAATGACATTTTACTAATTCAACTTTTTTACATTAAAGTCATGTAAATTTTTAAAAGATTTAATAAGGCAGATGTACTCATATTTGTAAATTTTTAAAGATTTACCCATTTACGTAAATTTATAAATAAATTATACCAATTTTGTAAATAAATCACTAAGAGAACTTATTAAAGTTAATGTGATTATTAAAAAAGTAATTTTTTATAATTGTAAAAAAAAAAGAAGAAAGAAAATTAAATAATAAATGCCTAGTTGTATAAATTTGTTAGATTTTTCATGATATCATTATCGTGTTTCTTTTTTGGTGAACTAAATTGGAGAAATGATTTGTATTTGGTTTGTTTATTATGTAATGTTAAGATAGGTGAACCCAATTGACCATGACCACTAGAAACAAAAGGCAGAAGAATTGCAGTGCCTGATTTAGAATGGTAATGCCACATAGACAAGAAAGCCATTAAAAGTAGAGCATTTTGGGAGAAGGTGGGGAATAGCAACCACTCCAAAAAAACATACCAACCAATAACTGTCTTTTGTGTTCCCATCACTTTCTTTATGCTAACTATCTTTAGAATTCCAAGCTCTTCACTCCATGCAAAAATATATTTGCAGCCTCGGTTTCTTGTGTTTAATGAAATCCCTTTATGCTTTTCTCACAAATCCTTGGATGTCATAGCCCAAAACCCTCCATTCAAAGGGAGTTTAAAGAAAACGTTTGTTAACTTCCAAATATGGCCAATCTTCCTTTCTTTTTCTCGATAATCCATGAAGACCAACCTCACTCAACTCTCTTCTATCCAATATCCTCTTCTCTCTTACCCCTTTTTTTCTTTTTATATTTTACAAATTTATGGTTCCAATAAACAGGATAATTCAGATGTTTCACCACCTTAAGAGGACAAAAGAATCAGTGAGGGAAGAATAGAATCTTGTTCTATGAACATGGTCAATTACTCAGATACTCTTGCTGACCCACTACTTTAGAGATATGCACTAAAGTAAAAGAGTATCTGACCATTGTTTAAGGAAAAGAGAAAAAGAAATAAATGAACTGTTGCTTTACACCCTTCACCTTCAGTATCAGCTTTTCAGTTCCATCAATGATAATATAATTACTATACGATCGGAACTAGTTCAAAATGATCCCACCTTATGGCCATGCATATGCTTATCCATGTTTCTTCTTTTCACGGGTATCAAAACCATTTTGAAAACCAGACATGGAGCTTCTATATATTACTTGTATCAAAACAATGCTTCTGTCAAGTCTTGGCTACAATGCAATAGACTAGACACATGGTCCCTTGTGGAGCTATAAGGACTAAATGCAATGACCCAAAATAAGTAAATAACCAGAAATGAAAGCACAAAGTAGGCAAAAGCAAACTCAAATTGGTAAGGAAAAACAACTTATTAATGTTCTATAAATCTGTCAATAGTGGTCCGTGTCCCCATTGCTGTCTCCTATTACTATAACATTGACTACAATGCTGGATCAACAAAAGGATAAAGATCTTTCGCAGTGTACTTGTTCTTGGATGTTTATCTTAAATGCTAAGGAATTGCTAAATACTCGAAAGCTAAACTGCTACGCATAAAAGAAGATAGACCTTCTTCTGGGGCAGATGTCGATTGCCTAGTGGCCATGAGTGAATGGTCTTAAAGTATGACAGAGGAATAGAGTAGAAGTGTAGCCTAGGGACTTGTTTCAAAGAAACACACATTATACACAGGAAATACCAGTGATATCTGATAAGATACAACTTGGAAAAGGATACTAGATGAAGCATATTGAAAAATTATATGCCCGGCTAGTAAAACATGAAAAACTAACAGAAACAAGAATGCAGAAAAAAAAATAAAAATGGACAGAAGCAACTGCTATGAAAGATACTTAGAACTTGGAAGCACCATCGACTACCTATACCATGCTGTTTTCCTGGTTATGAAGTCGTAAGAACTTTGCAATAATTGAAGATTTAAATAATTTCTTAAAAGATGGAAAATGGAAAGTGTCAGAATATTACTTAATTTCCCTTAGCTGCTTTGAGACCACTGGATGTCCGCAATAGACAAAAGACATTGATATTTAATACCACTGTCAAATAATACTTGCATTTGCATACCTCTTTGGAGTAGATTTAACACTACCAACAAAGTTTAGCACAATTGTTGTGGAATAACTCTTGACAAATTCACTATGCATCTACCACACAAATTATAAACGAAAATAAAGATTCTTCAAAGGAAAGACGAAAATAGAAATTCTTCAAATGAAAGACGAAGAAAAACCCACTAAAAGTCACATACAAAAATAACATAAATAATTTAATTGAAGTGTTAACAAATTTTAATTTATATTATTGATAAATTTACTATGAACAGGTATTATAGTTTTTGTCTAGTTGAACTCTTATTCAACTTTCACAATTTTCTATTATTACAATTGAACAACAATTCTCAATTAATAATAATTACACATTTTTTATTTATACAATATTATAATCAACTTCCGTAAAATAGAACTAAATTAATAAAGAAGACACATGAACATTGTTTTTTATTATTGGGATAACTTATCCAAATGGTACTAATCTCCATAAAAAGTGAGACTATCCACACTAATACCAAAAGATAACACAAATTCTATTGGACATTCTGAAGCAATTAGATAGTATATAATTTTTAAGAAGATTTGACTGAATCAACCTTCATAATCTTCACCTTGGTTTAACATAAATCTTTTGAGCAAGAAACACTACTTTGTCACTAAGTTTATTATAAGTTTAAACTCTAACTTCTGTAAAACACTCCTAAATTAGTGGTTAATTAGTTCCTACTACTAAGCTGAAATGTCACTTAGACAACTTATCCAAATGATACTGATCTCCATAGATGATAAAAGAGTATATGTTCTATTAGGACTATCCACACTAATACCAAAAGATAATGCATCTTCTATTAGACACTTTGGAGCAATTAGACAATATAGGATTTTTAAGAAGATTTTACTAAATCAATCTTCTCAAATCTTCACCTTTGTTCAACACAATCTTCTGAGGAAGGAGCGCTACTTGTGAGAAGTACGCGAAGTGGACAAAGGATTTAGGTTTTTCATTCCAAACTTATCATGAATTTTTGTGAAATATATTTCTTGAGACACACAACGCTTGAAGTCACATCATCTAATAACCATAATCCCTATAATCTTCCTAACAACTCCAATATTCTTCATACAAAATTCCTTATTCAACTCAACTTTAACCTTTTCAACCTCAAACCTACTGTTCTTACTATTAAAAGATCATTAACGTATAACGTTAAATAGAACAGGGATAGAATTTTAGGGGAATAAATTTGGGGTTGAAATATGAAAAAAAGAGGGTGAATATAATAATTTAATTTTGTTGATCGGCCAGAAGACCAAATTTAAACAAGCTTCGGCCCAGAAAACAACAGTGAGGCCTAATTAATTGGCCTGTGAACAAAGAAAAATTAGGTCAATCCTCCCGCTCCCAATTTTGCTTTGAGTGAAGTTTTCAAACTAACCATACCAACAGCCACGTTAGCACACCATGGCATCGGAACCGGAAATCGTCGACCCCACCGCCACTTACGCCGCCGTAGATATAGCTGTCGAGAGTTCCGAACCCGCCGCCGTTGACTCAGCATCGAACGGTGAGCCCAACCAAAAGCGGAGTAGAGAGAACCACGATGACGAAGTAGACGGTGTTTCGAAGAAGCAGAAGGTGGAGCAGGAAGAGGAAAGGGAACCTTTGAACGGAGAGGATGAAGAAGAGAAAAAACCCTCGGGTCCCGTGAAATTGGGTTTCAAAAGTTTCGTCTCTTCCGTGGAAATGTTCGATTACTTCAACAATCTCCTTCATACTTGGCCCCCTAATCTCAATATTAACCAGGTATTCCAACATTCGTGACAGTTACCGCCTTTTTATGTTTTCTCTTTTTCTTGGATAAAAAAAAAAATCGAATTTTTAATTTGCCAGTGACTACTGCATTTCTAACATACTGTTCCCATACTTTGTCTCATATGGGTTTTGATTGATATGACTCTATAATTTGAGTGAGCGCTCTGTACCTTGCGTTCTTCAAAATATGTGGCTTCATACATTTCAGTCTATTGAACTTCAAATGGCAAATATATTAGGATTGAATTGGATTGTGCTGCATTGTTAAATACACACAATTAATCCATTTAAATTCCTTTGAAGTTGTCCAAACCATCATAATTATCCTAATCCGTTTTATTGACTTGGTTGGATGTTTATATATGAACTATCTTTGTGTCAAGAATCATGTGTGGTAACACAAAATGATAACCAAAAATATATTGTATGATTTTTAGTCAAGAGAAAAGGGAGGAAGAGATTACGCAATACATTGTATCTTAACTTTTGGTTAAAGCTTTTGTTGTGTTTATTTATCATGTTTGTCAAATAGTTCCAGAAATGCACTGAAAACAGTTATTTTAAATAATGCATGGGAATTTCAAGATTGAACTGCATGCAAATGTGTAAATTTTAAATCAGCTCGGTCTTATATGTTGCCTCAGTAATGTTTCTTGATAATACAGTGGAAGCAACCTGAATACTTATTGAATAAACTATGTTTGTTTTTGTGCGGCAGTATGAACATACAATGTTACTGGAATTGCTCAGGAACGGCCATACAGAGCCCGATGAAAAGATTGGTGGGGGAATCCGAGTTTTCCAAGTCCGCAAGCATCCTATGTGGAAAAGTAGGTGCTTCTTCCTCATAAGGGATAATGAATCTGTTGATGATTTTAGCTTCCGCAAATGTGTAGATCGTATTCTTCCCTTGCCAGAAGAGATGCAAGTGAAACATGATGCAAACAGGGCATTAGGTGGAGCAAAAAATCATGGAGGAAAGAATGGTAGTGGGAAAGGTGGGCGTGGCCATGGGAAAAAGGGAGGATCGAGACATTGAGTGCAATGTGAATGCTAGTCTTTGTTGTGTTTTAGGATCTAAATGTTCTTTGTATCCTTCACCAGCTTATTCTATGATTCCTACACTAACTGTATACTTCAGAATTCAGACATATTACCAGCTTATTTCATGATTCCTACAGTAACTGTATACTTCAGAATTCAGATATATTACCAGCTTATTTCATGATTCCTAGTTATATTTCTGTCCTAATCCTTTGCATATTGCAAAATTAAGCCAACAATGCAAGTTCAGTCGTAGTAACCAATCTGGGTATTCTTAGGTCATTTTATATTGGGAGTAAAAGTGGAACAGGAAAAGAAGAAGACAAGGAAAGAAATATATGTAAGATAAAAGAAAAGGAAAAACAAGATACAAGTGTGTTATTTAGATGGAAAGAGGAAAGACAGAAATAAAAAGGAAAATCATTATCTGTTGCCCTTTGGTATTCTGAAAAGTATGTCTTTATACATTGGATGAGTCCATTTGACTTGATTATATATTTTACAAATTCATTAATTAAAAAATTAACTTGATTTGTATATGTATGTTTTACGCATTTAACTACCTTTTTTCAAAGCCAATGGTAACACCATACATATTTTAAAAAATTATGTTATTTGATAAAGAAATAAAATGGTGATTTTATATAAAGTATATCATTTGATCAAATTCAATTGTTTCTTTCTTTTTTCCAATACGATACCTATGAAAAGTTTCACTTTCTCTTCCTGTTTTTATCATTTATCAGAATTCAGATATAGTACCAGCTTATTTCTTGATACCTAGTTATGTTTCTGTCCTAATATTTGCAAATTGCAAAATGGAGCTAGCAATGCAAGTTCAGTAGTAGTAACCAATCTGGGCATTCTCAGGTCATTTTATATTTGGAGTAATAGTGAAACTGGAAAAAAAAAGTCAAAGAAAAAAAAATATGAAAAATTATTTTTAATAGCATGTTCATTAATTATATCTATTTGATACTCGTTTTATTTAATAAAATATTATATAATAATTTATTTTAATATTAAATGATTATATTTTACTATAAATAATATCAAAATATCATCATCCTAAGATAAAAGAAAAGGAAAAACAAGATATAACACCATTATTTAGATGGAAAGATGGTGATCCGGTATTCTGAAAATTATGTCTTTATATATTGGATGAGTCCATTATATATTTTACAAATTCATTAATTAAAAGAAGTAACTTGATTTGTATATGTAAGTTTTACACATTTAACTACTTTTTTTTTTTCAAAGCCAATGGTAACACCATTTATATTTTAAAAAATTATGTTATTTGATAAAGAAATAAAGTAATGATTTATATAAAGTATATCATTTGATCAAATTCAATTATTTCCTTCTTTTTTCCCGTTACGATACCTAAGAAAAGTTTCACTTTCTCTTCTTTTTGTTTTTATCATTTATTTTTCCTCCACCAACTACACTATTTATCATTTAAAATGTAAAACATAAAAGAGATATATGTGATTTGACTAATTTTATCATAATGTTTCTTAGAGAAATAAATGAAAAAAGTAATACATTTATGTCTCAAACATATAAAACAATATTTAATAATTTTCATGAAATGAACCTGAAAAAAACAAAAGAAAAATATCTTATAATAGTTTAAAGTTTTTTTTTATAAGATTCGTCCGAGTGAACAAAATGACAGTATTAAATTTATTTGTTGGACCCTATAAAGTTGAACCTCTTTTTCACAAATAATATTTTCTTAAAATATTTATCGGTTAATTAAGCTATTTTTTTATTTTGATGCTAATCATAAGCATTTTTCATTTACATAAATAAAATATTATAATATGAATTTGTTTAAGAATTAATTGAAACATATTTTAAAGTGTAATCATTTATAATAAATTCATTTAATTATTGATGAAATTAATATATAACGTGTTAATATTTAAAGACCGCTAAATCCTAACTTGAATTCGCATTTAATTTCACTATAATTTAATATTGAAAAATAATTTTCATTTGAGGAACTAACTTTCGATCTACTTTTTCACGAAAAATTAGTATAATACTTTCGGTAATAAATTGCTTTAATTAATTAACTATAAAGAAATTTATACTACGTAACGATGTATTAAAATTCAAGCTTATATTTCAGTTAGAATTTAAGCATGCATTCTGAAAATATTTTTTACCCGTTACTGAAACAAAATGTATGTTCAATATCATTTTCAAGATAATTATTATAAAAAAAAATATTTACTGTATATGATAAATGTGATAAATTGCTATTTAACCTTAAACAAAAAAAGGCAATCGTAAATTCGGAGTTTTTACACCTAATGTTCATTCATTTACGTGATTAGTTGTGTATATAAGTATGATTAATTTTATTTACAAATAATTAAAAATAAATAAATAAGATACAATTATCAATAAATATCATGAAATTGAATCATCATATGTGGTTATTTATACATATATAAATATAATTACGGTTCATTTTGTTTTATAAATGATTAATAATGTAATAAAAGTATTGGCTATCATATGTAATTAACTAGAAATATAATATGGATTTGAAAGCAACTATACAATGGAAGTACTTCTTCGTAACAGTCGGTGAAAATAATTAGTGTTTTTCCTCTGTCGGTTACACCTCCATGAATATGATAACAGGTGAGTTTAATTCGTTATCCTTCAGTTAGAAGTTGATTAAAACGTAGAATAAATTAATGAATTAAGGGCATTCAAAAGGTAAAAGTAAACAATCAAATAAATGAGTAAATAGATAATAGTAGCTTGTGTCATTAATTATCGCTCCAAATCCAATATTATCAGTAATGATGATTGTTAGATGGAGTTGCAGAGAGGCAAATGATTATGATTATTTCTTCATAGTAATCTGTTAAAATTTGAGGTCCATTTGGAAGAAAACGGGAAAACGTGCAGCATGCAACCATGTATGGCCCAAAGATTGATTATTTAATTGAGCATCATTTCAATAACTGCAAACTTTGCATGCCTAATCGCTCATTCCCAACCAAATTTGTTGAAAGTGACTGCGAATTGATAATTGATAGGAACATTTCCTGCACTTGATTAATCATGAGTCTATGTTCAAAAACACTTCTAGTAGCCACCATCTACTAAGTTAAAAAACACCTTTTTTGTTCCAGATGAACTAAAAAATCTAATGATAAAAAGGTAAAAAAGAAAGCAAAAAGCGAGATAATTAATTTTTCATCTGATCCAAAGGTTGAGATTGAGCATTCAGAACCCTTGGATATTTATGCTGATAATTAAATTGATCTTGTAACTCTCACAAGCATACTCTTCACCATTAAAATGCATTCATGCATACAAGACGGCGCACATTCTCCAAGCAATTAATTACTTCCATTTGTTACAAATTATACACTATCATCATCATCATCATCATCATCAACGACGAAGTAAATTCATATCCATATTTCGTATATATATCACCAACTTCCTTTCATATTCCCATGTTCTATTCTACCTACTGTTATATCCTTTCACTACTTCTGCATGATCATGGAGTCTCAACCTCTTACGTGCCAATTTTCTTACAGGTAAACCATTATCTTCTACACCTTGCCATGAAGAAAAGTTAGTATAAGTTCTTTTATGTTTTGAGATGTAATTATTGGAATGCCTTTTCTCAGCGAAAACGGTGAAGTGTATCCTCCACTACACGATTTACCCGTACAAGACTACAACTATGATGTTGTTCCTCTTATGGAGTATTACCCTTCAGTTCCTTTATATGAAACACTCGCCCTCGAACCAACACCAAGTCTGCAAGGTTATATTTACGTCAACACTAAGAACATGAGTTTTTCAAGTCTTTATATTTTGTAATAGTACTAGTGTTTTACTTGTCCTTATTTAGATTTGGTTGTGTTGTTTGTTGCAGCAGACTATGATTTTTATGATATTAACAAGGGGCTTTCTGTGTGGAACGAAGTGGATGCTGTGTTTGATTCGGAAGTGGGGTTTTTGTTTCGTAAGAAAGAAGAAAATGGAGGTTTGAAGGAAATGATGGATGATAAGGAAGGGAGAGAAGAGAGAGGAACGAACTCTAGCAGTAGCAGAATGTTAACAAGGAAGATGATATCTGAGTACTTTTACATGCCAATAACACAGGCTGCCAGAGAACTTAATGTGGGGCTGACACTTTTGAAGAAGAGGTGCAGAGAGGTGGGTATAAGAAGGTGGCCCCACAGGAAGCTGATGAGCTTGCAAACTCTGATAAATAATGTACAGGTGCGTACGTTCTCTTTGTGAGACATGTATATGTACGTAAAGATCCTAACTACTGTGTTGTTGATTATTTAATGTACTTTATGGTGATAAAATGAGGGTAGCTATTTCCTAATTTTGTGCAATGGGGTGTGGACTGCAGGAGCTACTGAAAGAGGAGGGGCTAGAGAGTGAAGAGAAGTTAAGATGTGCCATTGAGACATTGGAAAGTGAGAAGAAGCTTTTGGAGGAAATGCCAGATGTTGATCTGGAAGATAACACAAAAAGGCTTAGACAGGCATGTTTCAAGGCCAACTACAAGAAAAGGAAGCTAGGGCAAAGGGAACCACAGTGTTCATCTTGGAGTGGATGTGCTACAAGTATTGATGCAATGCCAGAATATAATAATGAAAGTGATGAAGAACTTGACATCAAGTATCTCATCTCTCAGCTAGCTTAAATATCTTTTAGATTTCAACTATATATCAAAATATTAGCCATGGAGTTTGTGTTCTTTTTGTTGGGTATTATGCAGATGTGAGTATTGAGCTTCGTTCTTTTTGTTGGGTATTATGCAGATGTGAGTATTGAGCTTCATGGAACAAAATCATTGCTGATGAGTATTTAAAACTGTGATAAGGAATGAGTATTTAGATCTTTCTATATGGTGTTTATAGTGATAGTAACGTTTATAGTGGTGGTATTGAATTATTTATGGTTATTTTGTGTGGTCTTAATTGGGAATACACTGTTGGTTTGAATTGCTGAAGTTAAGAAGGGCAGAGAGAGAGCAACATAAAGGTTGATGTTGTTTTCTATGTCCGCCAGCACCTTACGCGGAAAAGTACGTAGGTGCTATGACGGTGGATGAATCTTTCGATGTTATTTATGAAAAGTACGTAGATTCATTTGAAAACTAAAATAAGGTTTTTTCATGTTTTTAACTCTTTATTTTCAAAACTATTTCTTTTTCATCTTTAATTTTATACAAATATTTTTTATCCTTTTTATATTTCTTATGACAATTATATTATATAGGATGTTAAATAGGATTAAAAATAAGCTAAAGTTTGATTTCCGGCCCACAAATGTAATTTGTATAAAATTTAAAACAAGATAATTTTAAATAGAATAAATTTATTTTTACATTACTGTTTCAAAATATCATTCATTTCACACCTGTTCCTTATAATAAAATATTATATTTTAATAAAGTAATATTATTTTCAATTGTAAAATGAGTGTAATTTATTTTTATTAGCGTCAACTTATCACTGTTCTTTTAAATATTGGATCTAGAGTGAGTTTTTTTTTTTAAACTAAAATTTAAACTCATACATCATTTTCTTACTCATTTTAGTTCATAATTTATTATATTATCATTTATTTTTCTCTATCCTTTAATGGCCTCTCACTTCTCCACCTACAAATTCATCTCCTAAATATCATGGTAATAAGATGCAACGGGACAGAAAGAAATGGTATATACATCATTGTTTATGATATGAAATTATTAATATGTGATTATTAGAAGACAATAATAAGAGTTAAAATTTATGTGTCAATAAATAAGATATCACCAAAAATTACCGTTATTTTTGCGTTGCTCATGCATTTACTCGAAATAATAAACTTGTTTGATAGTAGTAATTGTTTATACCTGAAACAATTGAATTAAAATAAAATAAATTATTATCATGTTAAAGTAATTTGTATACTTAATTTTTATAATAAAAAATATTTAATTTCATTGGGTGTATAATTGATTTTAATTAATGAAAAGTTCCATCTATTCCATTTTTATTTATTTTTGTGATTATGGATAAACGAATTTATTCAACCATCAACTTTAAGTAAATGAAAATAAGATATTCTTCTTCTGAAAAAAGTAAATAGAAATAGGAACCGGGACTTGAAATTATAAAATTCTTTCTTTTTCTTTTCCTGAAATTTTCTTAAGCATGGAATGTGATTTCCTAGAAAGAATGCAATTTGAAACCTTCAGGACGATGAGATATCATACTAAGAAATTGGATCCACTCCCTACAAAATATAAGAATATATATCTTTTGTTATTTTTTAAAATGATTGTCCTTGATCCAAAACAATTTGACATATGGCAAGATTTGAATAGAGCTTCTCACTTCATGAATCAAATCCACATGTGAAATTTTATTACGCCAGTCCATCATATTAATTTCAATTTTAATTTACACATACAGAAAGATATAATCTGTTCTAACAATTTCCCTTTAATTTTAAATTTACAAAACGTTAAAATATATCATTTTCTTATATTTATTAACGATGTTATTTTTTATTCCAAGAATAGCAAAAGAGACCATTAGTTGCTAATAATATTTCTATATGTGAGCTTGCTGGCCAACAATTATCAAGAACCTTCAAACTTAATATCGTTTCGTATAAAAGATTGATTTATATACAATTATTAAATTTATAATACATAAAAATATCAAAAGAATACAGTGACAATTTCATAATCCTTGTTATATCACCACTACGTCACACTTAACGTCAGATTAATTCAACAAGGAAGCAACATTTTTTAAAAATATTGTTTTAAAATTTATCTGTTCTTTATTGTTGGATTTCTTCCAGTTGTATCTTATTTTGTATTAAAAATACCCTTCAAATCTTTATATTAAATATGATGAACCAAATCAAATCAAGTGCTACCACACTCGTCACCTTGTTGTAGTCTGACCCTTTAGAATAGATACAAAAAGAAATATAGTTTTATTAGACAACTGAGAAAATAAACATCTCAGAAAATATCATGACGTAACAGATAATATACTTCCAAATATCTTATCATAATCTTCAAGTCCCTCACATTGAGTATCTTACACTGATACTCAAATTCAATAATGATAAGACCTCTTTTAATTAAAAATCAATGTGGAAATTTAATATCACATCAGTGGGTTTCGGGAAGAAATTGGAACACATCATTTCAATTTTTTTTAAAAATATTCATTTAAGATTTTGCTTTGAGATCCAACCCAATTTTACTAAATGTTGGATAACATTTGTGAACTTAGAAGATTTCTGGCCTGAAAAGGAAATGGAATTTTTGTATAAATTTAGAGATTATTACTTGATTGAGATGTGCACCTCAATTAGAAAGGAGATTTTTCCTAGTTAAGAACCTAGAATGCAGTGGATGAGATAGAGATTCAATTACTCTAATTGAAGAGTTATGCATACCTTGTTGAAGTTTATATCTAATTAATTGAACTTTTATTAACATTTTCACCAATAAAAAAAGTAATAGGTTAACTGAATTTCTTTTGAAACTTAAATAAAAAAGTTCACTAATTTTTACAAAAATAAAATTTCAAAAGAAATTCAGTTAACCTATTACTTTTTTTATTGGTGAAAATGTTAATAAAAGTTCAATTAATTAGATATAAACTTCAACAAGGTATGCATAACTCTTTAATTAGAGTAATTGAATCTCTATCTCATCCACTACCTTCTAGATTATTAACTAGGGAAATTCTCCTTTCTAATAGAGGTGACACATCTCAATCAAGTAATAATCTTGTTTACGTTATTTTTATTTACATTTTTTAAAAAAACTTCTTTTATAAACTTCTATTTACATTTTCACTCATGGAAAGAGTACATGTTAAGTGATTTTTTTTTTAAGGATTGAAGTGTAAAAAAAAAAAATCATTTCGTCATCACTTCACTATTTTTGATGGACCAAATTAATTCTTACTCAAATATACATTAACACAATATTAAAAGTTTTAATATAAAAAGATGACTAAAATATAAATATAATTAAGATTTAAAATCTATCCAAAACAGTGATTCTAATAGAAGAAGAAAAAAAAAATCACCCTTTATTATTTTAATAATTTATCCCGTGCTTATAACATGTTTCACTGTTCCACCCGGGAATTTCTTTTGAAAATTGTTTTCGTTGGGCATTTCCATGTTCTTTGGTTTTAGGTGTTGTAGTTCGTTGGTGATCACTGAAATGATCTAACATCCATGTAATCACAAGCTACTCCGGGGATTCACCGTAAACCTCAAACGTTGAGCATCAAATGGCTCTGGAACCCGTGATTTCTGCCATAAAATCTGTTTCCCAGAAGACCCAGTTGCTCCAAATCCATGCTCACATTATACGCACAAACCTCATTCAATACCCTACAGTTTCTATTCAGTTCTTGTCCCGTATAGCTCTCTCTGGTCCATTGCAAGATGCTAACTACTCCCACCGTTTTTTTGAGCAACTCACCCATCCCTTGGTTTCTCATTACAACACCATGATCAGGGCCTGTTCCATGAGTGATTCCCCGCTAAAGGGTCTCCTTTTATATCGAGATATGAGAAGAAGAGGCATTGCTGCAGACCCTGTATCGGCTTCCTTTGCTGTTAAGTCTTGTATCAGACTTTTGTATTTTCTTGGGGGAGTTCAGGTTCATTGCAACATATTGAAAGATGGGCACCAATGGGATACCCTTTTGCTCACTGTTGTAATGGACTTGTATTCGCAATGCCAGAGGGGAGGTGATGCGTGTAAGGTGTTTGATGAGATGCCTCAAAGGGACACTGTTGCTTGGAATGTGATGATCTCGTGCTGTATTCGAAATAATAGGACTCGGGACGCTTTGAGTTTGTTTGATTATATGCAGCGTTCGAGCAATAAATGTGAGCCTGATGATGTTACTTGTTTGCTTCTTCTTCAGGCTTGTGCTCATTTGAATGCCTTGGAATTTGGTGAACGAATTCATGGTTATATAATGGAGCGTGGTTATGGGGATGCTCTCAATTTATCTAATGCACTCATCTCTATGTATTCACGTTGTGGTCGTTTAGATAAGGCTTATGAGATGTTTAAGAGAACAGGAAATAAAAGTGTGGTTTCATGGAGTGCTATGATCTCTGGTTTGGCAATGAATGGATATGGGAGGGAAGCTATCGAGACATTCGAAGAGATGCTGAGAATTGGCATTCAGCCTGATGATCAGACATTCACGGGTGTCCTTTCAGCTTGCAGTCATTCTGGAATGGTTGATGAGGGAATGTTACTTTTCGACCGTATGAACAGAGAATTTGGAATAACTCCCAACGTTCGTCACTATGGGTGCATGGTTGATCTCTTGGGCCGTGCTGGCCTGCTTGATAAGGCTTATCAGCTTATTATGTCAATGGTGGTGAAGCCAGATTCCACAATATGGAGGACTTTGCTTGGAGCTTGCAGAATTCATGGCCATGTTGCACTTGGTGAACAAGTCATCGGACATTTGATTGAATTGAAAGCTCAAGAAGCTGGGGATTACGTTTTACTTTTGAACATTTATTCTTCAGCTGGACACTGGGAAAAGGTAGCAGAGGTGAGGAAATTGATGAAAGATAAAGCTATTCAAACAACGCCTGGTTGTAGCACAATCGAATTGAAAGGAGTAGTACACGAGTTTGTAGTGGACGACATTTCACATTCGAAAAATCGTGTGATTTATGAGAAACTGGATGAGATTTATCATCAGCTGAGGATTGCTGGTTATGTTGTTGAACTTTCATCTGAGTTACATAAGATGGATGACAAAGAAAAGGGATATGTGCTCTCACATCACAGTGAAAAATTGGCTGTTGCTTTTGGGGTTCTTGCAACTCCACCCGGCACAACACTGAGAGTGGCCAGTAATATCCGTATATGTGTTGATTGCCACAATTTTCTAAAACTTTTTTCTGGAGTTTACAACCGTGATGTATTTCTTAGGGACCATAATCGGTTTCACCACTTCAAGGGAGGGCACTGCTCATGTAGCGACTATTGGTAGGGCAATCATGGGCTGGTGAAAAATGCCTCATGTCGAGCGCCGACTGTCATTGAAATGATTGCCAAGAGCAATTAGAATGTAGAATTGCTAAATTTACGGCTGAAGGTTATATAACCATTGTCTTTATTCAAGTATTACTTCATGGCACCACAGCACCTGTTAGTATGTCTGAAGCTGATGGATGGATCATTCAAGGACGATCCTGCTGCACATCTTATCAGACACCTACCAAACACAAGTTGCCTGAGTGCAAAACATCAAATCTGCTATCCGGCAAATTTGTTGTTGGCATGAGAATTTTGTTTTTCAGCTTTTGGAGAGCTTTTGCTTGTATTGAAGGTCTGTTATTGGATTAGTACAAAAAATACTGAGCTAGAGTCATTTGACCTGGGATAGGGTAGGTTCGTCCTCTAGAACACAGGGATTTTGTTTGACATTGGCATTCCTTAAAGTGCTAACAAGTGTAGTCGATACAGCTTTTGTTGATTCAAAATATATCAAGGGAACAGTAACAAATTGATCGATTAAAGATTCAAGAATGTCAAATTGATCATTTTATATGCATTCCATTCAGAGAACAGTATCTGATAGTTTTATATCCTATCTTTTTTTACTTAAAATTGCTCTCCTACTTCTGGCTAGTGACTCAGATTATCAAAATCTAATTGATTCTAACCGGGTAAGATAACTAATTGAGGACAATCTTGATAATGAAAAATATTTAACTAATAAGAAATTACAAATACAACATAAAATTCAAGAGTCGTAGGATTAAAACACCTCGTGCAATTATTTTGAAACTGCAATCTTCTACGCGCAGACTATTTGTATCCATCAACTAAAGGGCCCATTGATCTAACCGCAAAGTGTACTGCATGTTCAACTAGGCCAGAGCTTGTTTGGATTTTAAATGATTCGACGAAAAACCAAAAGCTGGTCCAATAGCCGTATTATTCAAACATTTATATTTCTCCGATACTACATTATAATGGTGACATCTTCGGAGATTTTTATCAAAACCTAAGCTTGGTATAGAGACCAGAAATGGAAGCTCCCTCCCGTTCTACTAACAAAACTGGTAGTAGAATTGATACTACAGAAAATTTGAATCCTAAGTTCTGGAAGCAGAAAAGATGCTACAACAAATCCGCAACCTAATTTCTCTTAGTATTTAGGCTCAAATAAATTCATAACTCAAGAAATCACCGTTGACAAAATAAAGTTAAGCAGCAACAGCTTGCTTCTGAGCAAAAGCAATCCCCTTCTCTATGCTGGCCTTGAGTTCTGGCTTAAGTGCTTCCAAAGCTTTCTGCTCATAGTCAGTCAACCCTTGGAGGTCAGATGGAATTAAAGCCTCGATACCTTTCTTACCAAGCTTCACCCTTGAAGCAAAGAACGGAAGGTCAGTCAAATCTGACTGCACATACGAGCATTCATACACATCCCCGTCTCCATCAAGTGCACGCAGAGACGATTCAACAAATCTAGCAGCTGCATATGCCATTGACAAGGTAGCAGACCCAGCACCTGCCTTTGCTTCCACAACTTCAGTTCCGGCGTTTTGAATCCTGACCGTCAACTCCTCAACCACTTCATCAGTGAAACTCGCTGAGGGTCTTGTCTTTGACAACAGAGGAAGAATGGTAATCCCGGCATGGCCCCCAACAACAGGGACATCAACATCAATCAGCTTCAGGTTCTTCTTCTGGGCAACAAATGTGTTTGCCCTCACAACATCCAGTGTGGTAACACCAAAGAGCTTTTTAGGATCATAGACACCCTTCTGTTTCAAAACTTCTGCAGCAATAGGCACAGTAGAGTTCACAGGGTTACTGATAATTTGAATAAAAGCACCAGGGCAATTATCCGCAACAGCTGAAACCAAGTCCCTGACGATTCCAGCATTGATGTTGAAAAGGTCATCACGAGTCATGCCAGGCTTCCTTGGAACACCGGCAGGAATGACAACAACATCCACACCATTCAAACACTTAGCCAACTCAGAAGCTCCAGTGAAATCCTTGACTTGCGAGGGTGTGTTGCAGTGACTGATATCAGCAGCAACTCCCTTGACATTTGCAATATCATAGAGATGCAGGTCGGACACTAAAGGAGACATCTTGATGAGAAGCGCGAGCGGCTGCCCAATCCCTCCAGCAGCACCAAGAACTGCAACTTTGTACGAAGCCTGAGGCTGCAACTGATAGTTGAAGTTCTGGCCTTTTTCCTTCTGCGCCTTGGATGCAAAAGATGCCCGCAGAGCAGAAGCACTTTTGTTACCTAAGAAAGATAATTCTGACTCACATCTCACAGATGACATAGCCTTGAGGCCACAGAAACTCTTCAAAGGATTCTGGGAGTTGAATTTCAACCCAAAAGACCTCGATTGAGGAAGAGAGCTTCCTCTTTGGCCAAGGGAACCGGTGGATCCAATAGCGAAAGTAGCTGCAGGTGCCGCTGCCATCTCAACCTGCGACACACAAAAACGGCCTGAGGTATGTTTCATTAACACACAGAAACCTGTCTGAAAGCTAACAAAAACACCAAAAAATTAATAAAGCACAAGGTTTATTTTCCAACAGATTTATGTAAGCTAAACCCTAGCCTAACAGATTATTGAATACAAACAAAGAAACAGTTTCGAACCTAAAAGCACAATGAAATGACATGCAGCCTGAAAAGAGCTGAAAATTAGCATGCATGTTCGAGATTAGTAATGGGAGCATAATTTGAAATGGAAATTTCACATTGATAATAAAAGCGATAAATTAAAAGCAGACAAGGGGAAATGGAAGAGAATCACGCTTAAACAGATCTGGTGAGGGAAAGGATTGAGATCTGCGGGGAAGAAAGAGAAAAACTCACCTGGGAGTGAACGGTGACGAGAAAGACGAAGAGCTTAAAGAAGCAAAGTTAGCTTTGAAATCTCCACCTGAGGGATTGGATTGGTAAGGATTGTGGACGAATGCAAACACCAGCCGAATGCCGAATAAATATACACACTCTACCCTTTACCTTACAAAAGGCTAAAGAGAAAATTAATCTACTCCCAAAATGCTTCTTCACTCTGCTGCCACGTCCTCCCATCACTCTTTTTTTTTTTCCCATTTTTTTATTTTTCTTATATATCAATTATTTACGTATTAATTAAGTTTTTAATCTTATAAAAAAAATTAGTTTAACAGAAATTTTCAAACATTTTAATTGTATTTTAAAGTTAAGAAACCAAAACTGGATTGGTTTTAATATATAATTACTTATATATTTTTTTTCATGGTATCACCTAATTTTGTCCCATATTTCTTTTACTTATTATTCAAACACAACAGAAATAAATTCCACTCAAGAACGTTTGATTTCGTGCTAGGTGGTACTTTCCATTTAAGAGCTAATGGATGTAGTTGTATGCATAAAGTGTAAATTTATAACTCTCCTTATTTTTAAACAATTTATACTTAAAATTTATATTAAAATAATACTTTAATTCGTAAGTACTTTTGAAAGTAATTTCTATTAAAGATGTTTCAAGACAATGAACCTATCTTTCTGAATTTATTTGTAAATTTTTGTTAGAAGTCATGCAACTAATTGCATTCATAAATAGAAATTATGTATAGTGTGGGTATAAAACTCTTGTGAGAGTAAATTATACATATAATTAAATCCACAGTTGGTAAGAAAACAAAACAAGGTTTAATTACATTTTTTATACCATTATTTTATTTTATGACATTATTAATAAAAGTTTCAATTTAATTTAAAAAAATGCGATGATATAATCATTTTTTACCTAATTAGCAAGGAAATTATTAAAAATAAATAAATGTGAACGGTTTTAATTTACAAAAAATGCAATTTACAATCAACACATAGTGATAATTTATAAATCTGATAACACGAATTTAAATAAATAAAAGGATAGTACTATTATATTTTTAATAACTTCATCATACTATTATATTTTTAATAATTGAGGAAGTTAATTGAATCTTAAAATAGTTACATGGTTGACATTTTTAAATTGAAAGACTTGGAATTTTTATTAACAATAGGGCTCAATTAAACAAAAATTAATAAATACTAAAATAAAAAATATTTAAGCCACATAATAACAATAGAAAATGCATTGCTTGGTGGATGGTATCAAATACACGAAATCTTTATGTATTAGAGTACCAACTTCGACCCTTGAATACAACCAAGAGGTAAAGGTCGCACACTGTTAAAAGCATATAAAATCAAGATATGAAAACTTTGAGGCTAGTTGAGGCTATCATTACATCATTAGCAGGGACTTGTCAAATTTAACCTCAAGTCACTTTCCTTGATCCCCTTTTTAAACTACAATGAGGTTGCTCAATAATCCACGCTCCTTTACTTCTTTTGATCTCTTCTATTTGATTAGGTGCAAAAGTGTGCTGTGATGGGATTTGCATGAAAATTCAATCCTTTTGCTTGCAAGTACATATATAGTTATCATATCACTTCATTATAAGGAGATCATGTCACTAGGAGATTACATAAAGCAAAAAAGAATTATAAATATATCAGAGAGATAGACAGATGATGAGCACTGTCATACATTGAGTTTATTCATCTCCCTCCTTATGGCATTGGCCCTCACTAAGCTCCCAATGGTGTTAATGGCCAATTTCAGATCCTCCAGTGGATTGCCAGGCACCACCGTCTTGTACAAATAGCTATCAAAGGTCATCTTCTGCACATACTCATCAGCACACATCTCCACAAACGCTTCCCTAGCAGGGTTGGACCTGTAAAACACCTTCTGAAGCACATCCAACACCTTGTAAGTGGGCCAATAAGTCTTGTCCCACTTCTCCAAGTACTTCCTCAAGTCCCCTTCTTCCACCATCCTCTTCCCATTCTCTGAACCTTCAACAATTGCCTCTGCACACATCCTCCCACTCTTGGCAGCAAAATAGATTCCTTCTCCAGAGCATTTGGTTACATAGCCAGCAGCATCACCCACCAGAGCCACTCTCCCCAACAACCTTCGAGGCCGAGGATGTTCCGGGATAGGGTGAGCCTCCACTCTGATGATCTTGCCTCCCAAAATTTTGTCTTCTGCTCTTTTCCTTGTTGCTAGTTGGAACTTCTTGATGTCCCCCTTGTGTGTCACAGTACCAGTGCCAACAGCCACATGGTCACATTTTGGAAATACCCACCCGTAGAAATCCGGAGAAACATCATCACCCACATACATCTCTGCAAGGTCCTCGTAATACGCCATCTTATCATCAGGAATTTTCACCCTCTCCTGATAAATCATGCAATCAAAACCACACATGCTAGTGTTACTTTCCCAAAATCATAAACAGCAACACTCACACGTCAAATAACATCAATTTGAAAGTTCAAACACACATGTACAATGCATTTTCGGCCATCCTAATTCACAAATCAGAAGCCCTACATTCTTTTAATTAAGAAAGGAAATTACCAACTTTGAAGAAAATTTCCTACATCCCAGCAAGGAAAAAACTTTGATATAGTTTCTTGACTGTTATTTGTGCTGTTCTTTCACAATTTAGTTGCTAAAAGCTTCATCACCAACAAATTTGATTCGTGACTCCATGAAAAGGCATAACCAACTAAATCCATTACTCTGGCATCTACATAACTCAATAAGTAGCCTTGGGGTGGTTCAATAAGATCTTTTAACTTAGGGGAGCAAATTTACTATGTTTCTGAACAAACAAAAGTGATGGACTTGACAACGACCAAATTGACTACTGTAGAATCCAATTGACAGTTTACAACATGAGAAACTTTTGGTAAGAACAAGAACCAAGCAACAGTTATAAACTCACAAGTAAGACAAGTAAATTTATAAACTCTAACCAATGATGATACGAAGTGTAAAACATGTTGGGGAGTGTGGAAGAAGAAATATAGTAGTACCTGAAAAGCGATGGCATACTCATATTCACCAGCATCAATGGACTTGGCGACTCTAGAATTAGCGCCGTCAGCGCCAATGACAGCGTCAACTTCCAAGGTACACTTCTCACCAGCCCCACCGACTTTGTTATCGTAGGAAGAGTAATGGAGAACGTAGGGGCTGTTGTTATCCTTCGGAATATCCATTTTCATGAAGAGCCCGTTGATGACATTGGCCCCATTCTCCTTCGCCCGCTCTCTCAGGTAAGCGTCCAGCACCTCTCGCCGGACCATGCCTATGTACTCGTGCGGCTTAAGCGTTCTCCCGATGTCCACTGCCACGTTCGACGGCGATATCATCTTCATCTTCGTCACGCGCCGGTCGATGATGTCCAGCGGCAGGTCGAACTCCCCCACCATGCACAGCGGAATCGCTCCCCCGCATGGCTTGCAGTTGTCCAGCTTCCGCTCGATAAGGAAAGTCTCCACCCCGCCCTTTGCCAGCGTCTCGGCCGCTGCGCCTCCGGCGGGACCACCGCCCACCACCGCTACTCTTAGGTTGCGCCCCTGCACCTTCGGACTGAATTTCCCGGCCACGATCCTTAACTTGCGGTGGGATGGGGAGAGTCTTGGCTGGGCGGCGAAATGCGGTGCATCCGGCGAGGTTTGGCGGAGGCCAACGAAGGTTTTGAGAGCAATAGAATTCATGGTGAAAGAGTGGAAGTGAGAGTGAGACACTGAGAGGGGTTTGATTTTTTTTTTATGTATGTGTCTTTGTTTGAGGGGATACGGTTGGGATTTGAGGTGGTTGGTGACCGTTCGATGGAGGGAATTAAGGGTGTCGATTTGATGTGGATAGATTTTGAGATCACGAAGGTTTGTGGGAAGTGTGTGTCTTGGTCCTTGGAGTTGTTCGGTGTTGGTTTTTATTTTTAAATTTTTTTAGTGGTTTTCATGGTGCCACGTTATAGGTAAAGTGGTGGATCTTTAATGCTCTCTTTAACACTTTGAACTGTGCTTCACATTTCATTAATACGCTCAAGTTTTGACACGTCATCATCAGCTTCTCCATTCGGTCTTAAAAGCTGTTAAACGTGTGTCACGTGCGAGAGAAGCAGAGTTTGCGTGTGTGTTCATACTTAGTTTAGCTGCAGTTGTTTTTCAAGTATGAAAATTAAAAGAAAATTACACATTTCAATGAAAGAAATTTCTTTTCTCTTCTCTTTTTCTCTTACCATTCGTTTTCTTACTTCACAAATGTGCTGTGATCTATGAAATGGAAGCATGATACAGCGAAATAAAAGGAATTTTTTTGCTCTTCTTCTCTCCTACCCTTCTCTGCCTGGTTGCGTAAAACATTACCTGAATGTGGGTTCCTTTTTTTGTGGTTTTCATTTTCTATTTATAACTCACAGTGTCTCGTCGTGAGTAATTTTTGTTTGTCTTGCTCTACTATTTCTCCAATTTTTTGGGAATTTCTCTTGTTTTGAAATTATTTTGAAGTTTTTACGAAATGCGACTATAACATTGTGCTCACCATCAAGTTTTAATTTTTAATATTGTTTTAATTTTTAATATTTGTTTATTTGCTGTTGGTCATTTTCCTCTTCCGTATATTTTATTTTAAAATTATGTTGCTCTTTTTTATCATAACTCAGCCATTACTGTTTGAGGGGGGAACTTTGTAGTTGTGGCCAATTACTTAGTTTTATGAAGTGCAGCCTTTGAGAATGATTAATACTATGGTTGCAATTTTTTGTTTTTGTACTTCTTTATTTTCAACTTTTATTTATTTTTTCATCAGGACAAAAATTTTCTATTTTGATTCTTTATTTTAAATATTTTTCATAAACATTTTAAAATAATGCGAAAATTAATTTTATGGTCTTTCATTGCACAATCAGATTTGGTTCATATATGGTCCTGTTAAATCATAATGATTTTTCTTATTTTTATATTCAATTTAATACTCTTTTATGCATTGTCAAAATTGTTTGTATAAAGCTATGTTAGTGTTTGATAATTGTCTCGCATTCTAAACTTTGTTTTGTATTTTACTATTTTATTATTTTCATGATTACAACTAAGGATGACCCTAGGCTAAATTCCATAAGAAGGATAATCATAAATATTTGGAGCGTTCAGAGATCATTTTGGTCAGTAATAAAAATTATTTTCATGGATACACCAGACAGTTTTATTTTTATTTATTTCTTGATGCATTCAGTTATGTTATTATAATGGTCAGACCAACTTATATTTGATTTATTTATTTCTTGATGCATTCAGTTATGTTATTATAATGGTCAGACCAACTTATATTTGATACATAGTTATATCCCATGTATTAATTATTTTGTTTATTCTATTGATGGCCTATAGAGAGAAAAAGTTGCTTAAGTGAAGAACTTTGAAAAAAAAAATGGATTGCTGATAAAAGATCAAGAAACAGAAATTACCAGACACATATGAAATTTATATAATTTGATGTCATCCATATATGTAAGCATTTAATCTCCCATGTGAAATGTCTAACAAAGTTTGGTTGATTCTTCTATTTCTATCATCTTTTCACATCTTAATATATTTCTTTTAAAAACAAAAATGTCATCGGTAACAATAAACTAATTCGTTTTACCTTATATGGTTGACTTTAAATAAAATTTTATTAATTTAAATTTAAAACATTACTGATATTAATATTATTACCATTATTTTATATATTACATATATATTTAAAAAAATATTATTTTATATAATTAATGTGAATCAGTTTATTATTTTTCAATCTTATAATTTTTTTTAAAATATTTAATTCTAAAAATAAATGTAAGCTATAAAAAATCCAACAAATTATCATATTTTAAATATTTTTGAAAGTTTAGATATTTTTTTTCAACTAAAGAATATTAAGACTTATTAATAGAAAAAAAAAATATCCTAATAAGATGACTGCTATAATTATTTTAAAGTATAAAAGCTCTATACACTTTTCTGCGTCATATTATATTTAATGGCAGATTCAATGTTTCTACTATAAGTCTCTTAATAAGCATTTATATTCATTCAAAGAGCACTTACTTATATTTTCTAATTCATCTTTTTTGTTTATTTTTATAAATTTATCTATAGTTCCTTTTTGTGATTCAACAAAAAAACTCAACTCTTTTTTTTTTAAGTTTTAAATAACTTGGTTCATATATTCTAGTTGACATATTTGTATATTTTTATATATAAAATTAAAAACTATAACATATAACACTGAATGTAGCTTATAAGTATATAAAACGAGACTAAGTTAAAAAATAAAACCTGATTGTCAAAACAACTTGATGGTATTATCTTGGATTGAAGTCTCAAGTCTCCTTTTATCTTTTTGTTTTAAATTTAATCTATAAGTTCTAAATTTCTAATCTCTTTCTTAAATCTGCACATATTATTTTGAAATTAATTAAAAAAAATAATGAAAAATAAAATGATTTTGACATCAGTTCATCAATCTGATATTGATTTATACTTGATACACTCAAACTGAGCAAAAGCCAACACAAACTTCAATTCTTCCATCTATAGCTCTAAGCCTCTAAATAGAGACATACATAAATGCATAATATAGAATGCTAAAATTTAGAATTAGATAATGGTCTAATGACAGTGAAACACTCAAATTGAAACAATAATATATAATAATCAATAAAAAAGTATGATAAAAAAAACAAGATAAGAAAAAATGTATGATAAATGAAGGAGATAAGTAGAATAGTCAGAAAAAAATATATATATAAATAGAAAATGACAATATGAGGAATAGTAAAACGAGTTAAAAAATAAAAATTTTAATATTTATGATTCCTTATCTATTCAATGTATATTTTAAAAAACATTATTAATTTATTAGGATAAAATTTCAAAAATATTATTTATTAAATAATATTTGTATTTATAGAAATTTGAAATCATTTAAGAATATGTACAGTATGGATATAAACTTAGAGTAAATTAAGATATTTTATATTTTTAATTAAAAAATACTTTTAAGTATAGTTTTAATTTTTTTTTAATTTTATAATAATATATTAGTATTAAATTCTTTTGAGATTTGTGAGATTTGAGGCTTACTTTATTTTTTAAGTCAATTCTTTTCTTACATTCACATTTTCTAAATAAAATTGATATGTTAGGTTACTTTTTGGTAATATGTAATATTATTAAGTTTATTTTTATATAAAAGTATTATTTTATGTGAAATATTGATAAGATTATATTGTATAATTTTTTGTAAAATGTTTAAGTAAACTATCGTTATATCTTTATTTTGTTTTATGTTTAACAAACAAATTTCATAACACTTTCTAAATATATAAGAATTACTGCAAATACACCTTTTCTCTGTAGTTTGATCTCTTTCATATATACTCATAAATGTAAGCTGAATTATTTACAATTTAAAACATATATTTTTCATGTTATTTTAAATTATTAATTTGTTTTTCAATTAAAAATTATAAAAACGAATCAACTGCATCATGTGGAAATAAAGTAAACAAATCACTTACTATAAAAAAAGGTGATGCATCGATTTGGAAAGTCTTGAAGATGATAGTAGTGACAGTTGTGATGTGCTTATTACAATTTTGGGATGAGAGGTAAATTATTCCCTCACATGTGCATAACTGTCTAATATACCAATAGTCTCTTTGTACTTTTTGGGTCGTATACTTATTTTAATCCTATTAATAATAAATAGGAAAATTATATTTAATTTAAGGCAAGTTTAGTGATTCTAAATTTTTGTAGACATATTATGAAAAATGAATTAAGTGATCCTTAATTTACTATTTACATTTATTTATTTCACACTTTGCATTATTATGTTAGCAAGCCTATCCTTTTTAATGTATGTATCATTTTTATAAGATTAAAAATAATTTTAAATTTACCAAAACTTAAGTTTATTTTGTAGTTGTTCATTAACAAGATATATCAATTTAGTTTCTATCTTGATATTGTTGGACTGTGATGAGTTGGTTTTCTAATTTTTCGAAATATGACTCAGTAAAAGTTTTTATTTTAGCAATTGATTATTGTATAAGATCATCTATAATATAAATATATATATAGGGAGAATGTATCTTCTAATTGACTCTAACTTTGTAGTCTTTCCATGTGAGACGGTTTTGATGTTTCTCTCTTTTGAGAAGGTTGTAAGGATAACTTTTTGTAGTTGGTACTTGTTCAATACGAAAAAAAGGACTTAGAGAAGTAATGATGGAACAAGGATTTACTTTCATGTGGAAAGTGGAGGGAGCCGGTACAAGTGGTGAGATTTCCTACAGCCCTTACTATAATAAAGAAATTCTTATCAAATTTAAATTAATTCCATTTTATAAAATTAATTTAATATATTAATTTAGTCATACTTTTAATCGATCGTAGATTTAAAAAAAAAAATAATTTGAAAGATATATCTAATTATGATCTTTCGAGATTTGAAAATATCTTTGATGTCTATAAATAAGATAATCCACATGGTTAACACATAATGTGCTGGAGAGTTTAGATGAAAAAAATAAAAGATTGTCTTTTAGATGAAAAGAGTTTAGTTTTCTTTTCAATTTTTTTTACCTCTTGTATTAATTTATAAAATTATCAAATTATGTGTTAGGTCTACTTAGATAAGGTAGATGAGTAGGAAAAATTGAAATTAACTTTTCTATAAGTAAAATTAACTTACATATAAATTTCTATATTTTTATTTTTAATTCTTGTATATTTTTTTTTCTTTCAAAATCTGACTATCAAAAAACTGTCCAAATATACTTTTATCTGTTATTGAAACTCTTGATCACTAATTCCAAAAGTGATTATGTCATTGGAACATATTATGTTGAACATTGGAATAACATAATAATTCATTATATATCATACAGAATCACAAATTAGTTTAAGTTTTAGAGTGACAATTCGTGGTTATTTTCATACAAGTTTATCAAAAATTAATGTACAATCTTGAAGTGATGGACCGATTCACATTATAAACAGGTTGAAAATTGTCAAAATTAAACAGTAAGTTTTAAAACAAAATGGAAGGGATGTATATAAAGAGTATGAAATTTGGCCTCATGGGTAAGAAAATATTAAATGATTGAAGATGATATAGAGAAAAGAACATTTCCTTTTTCCAATCAATTTAAGATAAAATTATTATTCCTCTTTTGATAGAAGATGTATTAACTTCAATAAAGTATTTGATTATTTGCATGAATTAACTTGTTATGTTGTTTAATACTTTCTTTAAAAAAATAAGCAGTAAAGAATAGTATAAAATAGAGATAAAAATTATTGACGATGTCATAATTTATATATTAGGATTTTATAAATATAAAATAATATAGAAAAGCATGTATACTATAAATAAGTTTAAATCATACTGCACATGCTTACACCATATACAAGTGAATTGCGCTACTGTACAGTACAAGTGAATTGCACATACTTGTACCGTACCGTACATGTACAGGTGAATTGCAAATTATGTGACCATGTTAGGTGAAACTTTCGATGTGTTCCTTCTTCGTTGGGTGAATTACACACAATGGTGTTGGTATAAGAATTAGCATTCCGACTTGTGTTTTGGGACAACATTTCCAGTTTGGTGAACTTACCATTACAAGTTACAATTCACTCCTAAGGACATCCACCGTGTTTGTTGAAAATTCAATTTGAAATCTCACCCCATATTTTCTCATTCTTAATTCCTGTTTCTGGTAAAGGGATTTCAAGTTGCAACATGAACAAACTCTTGACTTGGCCATTCATTTCTGATATTAGTCTAAAATTATATGGGTAGTTGTAGTTGCTTTGAATGAATAAAATAGTTGGTGTATCAAACTATCTACCTCTGGCTTTTGCATGCCCATGACATTTTCTCTATGTTGCTGCCAAATTCTAGACCAATCTAGTCACTCCAAATTAAATTTTCAAAATTCCTAGCAGGTAGCTTATATAAAAAACCAACCCAAATGCTTAATGGTCATTGAAACCATAAAGAGACATAGCTTGCTAGACAAACATGGACTTTAATCTTGCATTCGTTATTGTGGTAGTCACCATTTTGGGAATTGGTCTTGATGGATGTCATAGCAAGGCTGTGCAGTTCATATTTGGAGACTCACTCTCTGATGTTGGTAATAACATGCGTCTCAATAGAAGTCTTGCTCAAGCAAGCTTGCCTTGGTATGGCATAGACATGGGAAATGGGTTACCTAATGGAAGGTTCACTAATGGTCGCACAGTAGCTGACATAATAGGTAACACTTTTACTTTTAGGATGCACGACACTTTGCAATCAGTGCACATACAATAACCTAACCCAATTGATAGCAGCATTTGCCTCTATTTGGCAAGATTCTTAATATCTTGCCAAAAGTGAAAGGTTGTTTCATTAAATTTTCTGAATGTGTATTTCAAACCTTACTACCAAATCAATAGATTTCAAATCCACATCAATGCAGCAAAGATTTAACTTTGATTTTCTAACTGCAAAGGTTATTTGGTGTTAATATATCATATGTAAAGAAATGTGAGTTAGAGTTTGTCATGTTATTTGGAAATGGTATCACTTTTCTATTGTTTCTGGCTGCATACTAATACTAATGTTATACATTTCAGGTGACCGAATGGGGCTTCCTAGGCCTCCTGCATTCCTGGACCCATCTTTGAATGAAGAAGTTATACTAGAAAATGGTGTGAACTATGCTTCTGGCGGTGGCGGCATCTTGAATGAAACGGGTGCCTATTTTGTGAGTGTCATGATTCATACACTATGTATCTTATAGTCCTTATGCAAGCATATTTAGATGAAAATTGTGCTTCTTGCAGATCCAAAAGTTTTCCCTGGACAAACAAATTGAGCTATTTCAGGGGACACAAGAGTTAATTAGAGGTAAAATTGGAGAAAGAGCAGCTGACAAGTTTTTCAAGGAAGGTCGTTATGTTGTTGCTTTAGGGAGCAACGACTTCATCAACAACTACTTGATGCCAGTTTACAGGGATTCATGGACATACAATGATGACACATTCATGGACTACTTAACAGGAACACTGGAAAGACAACTAAAGGTTTACTTAGTTTGTATCCTCACACAACTTTCTTTCCTTTTGTTTTTGCATCTAATAATCAAAATCTTTTCAATTATGTGTTTAGTTACTTCATAGTTTAGGAGCAAGACAACTGGTGGTTTTCGGATTGGGTCCAATGGGCTGCATTCCCCTTCAAAGGGTGCTCAGTACAACTGGAAATTGTCGAGAAAAGGCAAACAAGTTGGCTCTTGCCTTCAACAAAGCTGTAAGCGAGCTAGTAGATGACTTGGGGAAGCATTTTCCTGATTCAACCTATAGATTTGGAGATGCATATGATGTTGTCAATGATGTGATTAGCAATCCAAATAAGTATGGTAAGTAAATATGTTTCTTTCCTGACAAACAGATTCATACTTCATTGCCTATTATCTAAAAGAACCAAAAAACTTTAAAAGAATGAAAGCAAAGCACATTGCATAAATCATTGGGTTTCTGTTATGCTTAGGAACATCTAAAGGTTTCACAATGTTGATATTTGTTGCAGAATTGCCAACATATCACACATGATCAGATAATTAAAAATTTGAGTTATAGCTTGTGCGCTGACTGCTGAGAGTTATTTACATCATAGCTACTTTTGTTTTGTAGGATTTCAAAACTCAAACGCACCATGTTGTTCCTTTTGGAATATTAGACCCGCCCTTACATGTGTACCTGCATCAAGTCTGTGCAAAGATAGAAGCAAATATGTCTTTTGGGATGAGTACCACCCCACTGACAGTGCTAATGAGATTATTGCAAATGAACTCATCAAGAAATTTGGACTTTTAAATTCTGATCAAGGGGGTGCACCTGCCCCAGCCCCTGCTGTTGCTCCATCTCCAGAACATCAATGATTCAAGATTTTATTATTTAATGCTTGAATACCAGTGTCACAAACAGTTATAGATGATACTGTGTCTCAATAATCACATATAATTTTAGAATCTGCATTACACATGTAACTCACGAGTTAAGTGTTTACTTTTGTATTCTCTTCTTTTTTAAGTTGAGCCATATACTATTTGCAGCCATTTAAGTATTTTATTGTCCTTAAAAGTTTCTTATATTCTAACTCTATCTTAAACATAATTCTTTAATCAAAGAATGTTCAGCACCTCACCTCACTGCAGTTGTTACATGTGGAATACTCCCAATGCAAAAACAATTCTAGTATGCTCTTTTAAGAGAAATTCGTCCGGAAATCAAACAACAAATCAAACATAGCTAAATCTAAGTAAGAAATTTGACACCACCTTACAACTTTAAAATTTTAAAAATATAAATTTATAGCTTTTATATACTAAATTTTTATTTGTAATCACTTAAACTCATTTTTAAAGTCTAAACCATTAATGCTCGACATTTAAGTGTATTCTATTGAACTGAATCATTTACAGCCATTTAAATATTTTATTGTCATAAAAAGTTTTTTATCTTTTAACCTCAACCAATTGGTCCCAGACCGAAAATAATTGCATAGTGCTCTCAGATAATTCTCCATGTTTGAACCTCAACCAATTGGTCCCAAACCGAAAACAATTGCATAGTGATATCAGATAATACTCGATGTTTTTTCAACCTCAACCAATTGGTCCCAAACCGAAAAACAATTGCATAGTGCTCTATGATGATTCTCAACGACTGTTACGAGTTAAGTATTCCAAATATCTTCACTAAAAAAAATATTAGAGCTAAGGGTTGTACATTACAATTTTAACATTACTCAGAAATTAAATATTAATCAATGATTAATTAATTGTATCCCTTAAACTCAGGTGAATTATCAAGATTCAAATAACAAATTGACGTTTATTAAACCTTTATCAATGATTAGCTAATTGTATCCCTTAAACTCAGGTGAATTATCAATATTCAAATAACAAATGAACATTTATTAAACCGTTAAAATTAATGTTTTGTAAGTTTTTTCTTTATATATATCGTTTAACTTTTTTTATTCTTATTTTTATTCGGTATGGCACTTGGAGTCGTATCTAAATTCCTAATAACTAATGTTAATACTAGCAATTGAAAAAGGGTCAAGGAAATATAAAAGCCGAGTGAGTTAAACTAATTAGTGAAAAAATCCTAATCGTCAAAGAATATTAGATAAGAAATGATGAAGGCATCTTATATTGTTTTCGAAAACCTCAGACACTGAGTTAGTCAATGATAAAGAAACTATTACTGTCAATTTGTTGCCTTTATGTCATTATTAGTTTAGTATCTTCATGCATATCTGACATTTATGCAGATGATAGAATTCATGTATTAACTCAGGTTAAGCAAAATGTCAAATGGATACTATACTGAGACCGATATAATTTTTCATTGCCTCCTATTCCTCACATGACACTGTACACAACTGAACAAGGTCGTAAAACTAGTTTTGAAAACATGTAAATCAAGAGCACCACTCTAAAAGGCAGAGGATTATGTAGATTTGGAAACTTTTAGTGTGGAAAATAATCTTCTAGCTTCTGCTTTAGATGAAAAACCTATCTGGATTATAAAAAATAATTCTAGCAATCAAGACACACCATTAACGTGGGCCTGTTTCACATATTTATGTCTGTGATATTTTATTGCAAAGAGATTGTAATCTACATTAGAATATGGTCTATCTAAAACCTCCTGTTATAAGCTTACACATCCAATCTACATATTAAACATATCAAGCATATTAATATCGAATCTCCATACTTAACGTACAATATACAGAGACACGAGTCTCTGATCTAATGTGCTTCTACTTAATTCCACTAACTTCATAGGTCACAATGAATACTATTTATATTGGCCTTAGACTTTTATAAGATATGTTACTTGTCTGACAAACAGGATTCATATTCCATTAACCATTATCTAAAAGAACCAAACACTTTAAAGAATGAAAGCAAAGCACATTGCATAAATCATTGGGATTTCTAGTATGCTTAGGAACATCTAAAGGTTACAATGTTGCTATTTGCTGAAGAATTATCAACATATCAGCCACGATCAGATAATTAAAAAATTGAGCTATAACTTGTGCCTGACTGCTGAAAGTTATTTACATCATACCTAGTTTGCTTTGTAGGATTTCAAAACTCAAACTCACCATGTTGTTCCTTTTGGAATATTCGACCGGCCTTACATGTGTACCTTTATCAAGTCTGTGCAAAGATAGAAGCAAATACGTCTTTTGGGATGAGTACCACCCCACAGACAGTGCTAATGAGATTATTGCAAATGAACTCATCAAACCAGCCCCTGCTGTTGCTCCATCTCTAGAAAGTCAATGATTTAAGATTTTATTATTCAATGTTTGAATACCAGTGTCCCAGTCAGTTATAGATAATGCTGTGTCTTACTAATCACATATAATTTTTTGTTAGAAAATAAGAACTAACTAAACATCGCACATGTAATTCAGCAGTTAAGTGTGTACTTCTGTATTCTCTTCTTTTTAAGTTGAGCTATAGTATTTGCAGCCATTTAAGTATTTTATTGTCATTCAAAGTTTCTTATATTTTAACTCTATCTTAAACATAATCAAAGAATGTTCAGCAGCTCACTGCAGTTGTTACATGTGAAATACTCACAATGCAAAAACAATTCTAGTATGGTCTTTTAAGAGAATTCGTCACGGAGATCCGAACAACAAATCAAACATAGTTAAATTCAAGTAAGAAATTTGAGACCACCTTCCAACTTAAAATTTTAAAATTATAAATTTATAATTCTTTTTTATATATATACTACTTAATTCTTTAGTTGTAGTCCCTTAAACTCATTTTTAAACTTTTAAGTGTATTTTATTGAACTGAATCATTTACAGTCATTTAAGAAGGTTTATTAGGTTTATTATCTTTTAACCTCAACCAGTTGGTCCATACCGAAAACAATTAGAGCTAAAGGATGTACCGTACAATTCTAACAGAGTTGACATTACTCTTAAGTATTAATCAATTCTAACAGAGTTCACATTACTCTTAAGTATTAATCAGTTCTAACAGAGTTGACATTACTCTTAAGTATTAATCAATGATGATTACCTAATTGCATCCCTTAAGCTCAGGTGAATTATCAAGATTCAAATAACAAATCGACATGATTGAAATTAATGTGTTTGTAAGTTTTTTCTTTATATATATTCTTTAACTTTTCTATCTTTATTTATGTCCAGTATGGGGCTTCTGAGTTGTATCTAAATTTCTAACAACTAATGCTATTAGTACCGATTGAAAAAGGGCCAATGAAATATAAAAGCCGAGTAAGTTAAACTAATTATTATGATGGAAAATCTAGAATCACAAGTTTAAATTAGTGAAAAAAATCTTGATCGTGAAAGAATATTAGATAAGAAATGATGAAGGTATCTTATTGATATTGTTTTCGAAAACTCTGAGTTGGTCAATAATAAATAAAGTGTGACTTTGTTGTCTCTATGTCATTAGTTTAGTATCTTTATGCATATTTGACGTTTATGCAGATGATAGAATTCATATATTAACTCAGGTTAAGCAAAGCAAAGTGTCAAATGGATACTATACTGGACCGATATAATTTTTCATTGCCTCCTATTCCATTTATCCTTTCTCACATGACACTGCACACAACTGAACAAGGTAGTAAAACTAGTTTTGAAAACATGCAAATCAAGACCACCACTCTAAAGGATAGAAGATTATGTAGATTTGGAAACTTTTAATGTGGAAAATAATTTTCTGACTTCTGCTTAGATGAAAAACCTATCTGGATTATAAAATATACAGCACTCAGTTTATAATTCTAGCAATCAAGACACACCATTAACGTGGACCTGTTTCACATATTTATGTCTGTGATATTTTATTGCAAAGAGATTGTAATCTACATTAGAATATGGTCTATCTAAAACCTCCTGTTATAAGCTTACACATCCAATCTACATATTAAACATATCAAGCATATTAAAATCGAATCTCCATACTTACGTGCAATATACAGACACGAGTCTCTGATCTAATGTGCTTCTACTTAATTCCACTAACTTCATAAGTCACAATGAATATTATTTATATTGGTCCTTAGACTTTTATAAGATATGTTGGAGAATAGGCCTATATGGGAGTGGTGGACAAAAGTATGTCCCCATCAACATTGTGGATCGCTTTTTACCATGTTCAAGTGTACTTAGTGGCCAACTAACTTGATTACTTAAATTAAATAAACATTTTGGATTAGTTTCGATTTCACTTTCCAAGAACATGGTTATGCAATCCCTATCAACTTGCTCTCGGTGGACAAATGGCTCTTCACTTTTAAATCTCCATATTTCTATTGTGGACAAGAGAAAGACCAAAAAGAAAGGCTATACATTTGTTTAATGCTTAATGCATCACTAATTTGTGAGCAACTATTCAGTTAAACTATTGTTTATTTGAGGGGTGGAGGGTTTCTAGCACCATGAATGATCTCCATTGCCATGCTTTGGAGACTTACTTTAATTACATGCATGTAGTGTGAATTACCAAAATAAGAAAATAAAATCTATGTACGCTTCCTTTCTGCTTCCTTTCTGTGGGTAGGGGTAGGTTTTTGTTTCTACACGAATTCTTTGAGTGAAAAATCCTTTTGAAATACTTGTCATTATTTTGAAAATAAAACTGGTGTAATATAAATTTTGTAATTGTAATGCACAAATTTGCTCTGATGCTATTATTAGTTGAATAACATGAGTTTGAGTTTAACAGACATGATCTTTGTCATAGCTTTTATCATGATTACTATAAATACATCAAAATTACTACATATGATAATCTGTGATTAGATAACAGTATGAATAATTTCCGCATTGTGAGGGCATGTATTATTTATTCTTAAACATGAGTGTGAGTTCACATAATCATACCAAGCAGTGGGGATGCAACTCTAGTTAATTCATTCTCTGGTCTCATAACATAATTTCCTCGAGAATTGGCCAAATTATGGCTGCTTATATTATATAAGATTGTACTACACAGAGGACACCTACCAGCTACCTAGACAAAGTATCATTCAGCACACCATTTTACACGCTATGGTGCTCTTGGAGTGTGACGACCATTAGGCCCTGATGGGGAATAGTCATGGAGTTCCAACTCCATCCTCTCAGTAAAGGTTGCTTCCTCCGAGTGCCAGTATTTCTCGGTGATAACCTGTATTTGAATAAAAGGAACATAAGCTCATTGACATGTCTTAAACTGACATAGGAATAATCATAAGGCCTCAAAGTGCACACACCACCTTGTGGCTGTTCTTCAGTCTACGATGAACTTGGGGACCTTGCATAATGTTTTCAGTTCCTGCTTATATAAACAAGTCATTTGTAAGAAGATGAGGGAGAACTACAACTCTACTAGAATAAAATAAAAAATATTGTAGTAGAATTTACTTGTAACTGGTACTGCTTTCAAGCAAATAAGATGAGAAAGGCATAGAAGAATCACGAATAAACGAAAGAGAGAGTCTGCCATCTTGTATTGCGTTTATCAACAACAAACTCTGGCTTGTGTTGCTTTCCATATGATAGTTCTCAATTTATACTAGTGCTTGAGATTTTTTCTGGATGTTTTCTTAACATGGAAAATCCATTATGGAGGAGCAATGTTGTTGCAAAAGTCAAAAAGGTGATAGCAACCCATTATGGAGGAGCAATCACGTTCCACTCTTTGTAGAGCTTTTATCAGCTTGTAGCATGTTGGTATGTGAAAACCCAAAATATCTTGAGAAATTGTTCGATAGTTCAGAATCATCATGTATCTATGATTCTGATCAATTCCTACATTTTACTTATTTATGTTTTTCAATTTACAATAAAAAAATTTAATGTGTAGATATTAATATAAACCATAATGATCCTGAATCGTCTAATGATTTTCAAGTATTGAGGTGCATAGAATTGTTTGGTGGACATGAAAATTATATTTTAAGTCAAAATGAAGCACACTATGAAAGTGGAAAGATGACACAGAATTGGTGAAGTAAAAACTGTAGATTAATCTAAGTCAAAGGCTAGTGGGAAATGCAAAGGGCAGATTAATTGAACTGTGTAGAGACAGAATGGGTAGGTACACATCCTACTAACTCCCAACGAAAAAACAGCAGAACTGAACGTTCTAGCCTTGATTCCACTGGTATCTCAACAAAGTTATTAGGAAAACAGATGGTAGGCACTAAAAATGTGGCAGCAATCAGCCACATTTGTAGTGTTAAAGCCTACTAATATGAAGACACCCCACTCGGTAAAAGAAAAGTGACATGTGATGTTTCAAACTCAAATAAAGTAATCTCTTAAACAAAGACAAACAAGTCACTCGAATTAAAGGATCCTTCGAAAACTCTCATTAGACATAGACAAGACTCAGCATGAATTCTTAGAAAGGTTGACCTTCTATCATGTGCAAATTTCTGAACGATAAAGAATTCGTGTGTAGTCTAGAGTTAGTTTAAGCTTTATTGCTCAAATTATTTGTCTTCTCAAAGTCTAATATAAGAGTTAAAAACTAGTGGTTGCACATTGGCTGCTGTTGGGAGTGGAAGTCATCATATTCAATAAAGAAAACAGCTCAAATGTAGTAGTCATATGTTATTGCTAGGCTAGTGGGGACAATTTTCTCCACTAATTTGTGAAGTGGCAAACAACTTTGCTGCTACCTGTAGACCACATGAACTCTGTTGATAGACGTAAAATTACGGAAACTATTAAAATTTCTATTTTTGAAAGAGAGAAGACGACAAGAATTTATGGTACAATTCTCGTAATAATTAGTTTTATGAATTATTGGTAATGAGTTGTTACAATGGGTAGTTTTAATTATATTACTATTAACATGATTTTAATTATATATGGTTGTCATTTTGAATGAAAATAGGACTTTATTCATTTCTTAACTTAACCATAATATCTAGATTTTTAAGGATAATAAATATAAATTAAGAAGATAACATAAATAAATTGATCAGAACTATTTACATTATCAGTTAAGATAATAAAAAAAGATGAAGTCTTTACATTTTAAGAATGAATATTAGATTTTTTTTTCTTTTTTCTTAATCTTGTATAAATTTTTAACGTGAACTTTCTCCTTCTTATCTTTTAAGATTTTGTAGATATAAGTAGACTTCTATTCAATTGGACCTTGATTTTAGCTAGATACATAGATAAATTTGTCTAAGCCATGAAAGAAGAAAAAGGCTTGAAGCATGAAGTCCCACATCACTTAGGATAGGCCAAAAATAATGTAATTTTGGATGTTATATTTGGGGTGACTTATACGATGTCCTTAACCTTTTTAGTCCCACATCTTTTTTGTCATAAAATGTCACGGAACTACACATATATAAATAATATCCCTTGGTGCATGTAAGATTCGCCTTTCATTGGTTTTGTTTCATGAATATTGATTTGCTTATATGCCTATTTTAAATTATGTGAGACTTTATGCTTTAAGTCTTCTTCTCCCCTAGTGTGGGACTTATCTTCTTTTATCCTCTTAGCTAACAATCTTTTTTTATCCATGAATTCAAATAAATTCCATGTCAATGTCGAATTTGATTGAGAGAAGATTTGAGATGCAAGGAATAAAGAATTTAGCAACAAACAAAAAGTATTATAAGATACTTTTATGCATTGCCAAGGTGTGGTTGTCAAGAACTTGAAGCTTCTTGAGAAGCTTGAGTTTAATATTTTCTTTGAATTTCAAGTATCGTTTTGTAAGTTTAAGAACAAAAGAGACTTACAAGTCAAATTGATGTTCAATTAAGATTAGAATGAAAAGAAGAAAAAAATCAATAAAGAAGTTTTGAACAAGATGAAAGTTTCAGCAATGAGAATAAAGTTAATAATCATTCTTACTTTATATAATAGAAGGTATTTAATCAATAATGCAAATTACACAACCAATTTATATATTTCATATGTTCAAATTATGTCAACAAAATGATATATAAATGGTTAATGAGTCTAATTTTAGAAGTCTAATAAAATGTTTTCTTATTTAACATTAGCAAGTTTTAATGTCAATATTTATAAATTTGTCCAAGCCATGAAAGAAGAAGGCTTGAAGCATGAAGTCCCACATCACCTAGGATAGGCCAAAAATAATGTAATTTTGGATGTTAGATTTAGAGCTGACTTATGTGATGTCCTTAACTTTTTTAGTCCCACATCCTTTTTGTCATGAAGTGTCACGGAACTAAACATATATAAATAACATCCCTTGGTGCATGTAAGACTCACCTTTTATTGGTTTTGTTTCATGAAGATTGATTTGCTTATATGCCTGTCTCCTTGCTTGAGGTCAAAATATTTTTATCTAAGAACCTCTCATTAAAGGGATGGACTTATGTCCCTCTCTTCAAGAAAGGGTCTTTAATACTCATATTTGACCTTAAAGTGAGTAGACAGCATATAAGTTAATCAATTTTCATTCTAAGTTCTTAAAAGTTCAATGACAAATAAAATGTGAGATTAAGCATATAAGTTAATCAATTTTCATTCTAAGTTCTTAAAAGTTCAATGACAAATAAAATGTGAGATTAAAAAGGTTGGGGATGTTAAAGTAAGCCCAAACCTATCATTCTAACTACAACATTTTTGTCCTATTTTAAATTATGTGAGACTTCATGCTTTAAATCTTATTTTTCTTTAGTGTTCTGACTTATCTTTTTTTATCCTCTTAGCTAACAATTTTATCTTCTTTTATCCATGAATTCTTCTTTTATCCATGAATTCTTAGGTTGATGTTATTAGACTTGAGTTATGACTCTAAAATCAATGTAAAAAATAAATTTGATGTCAATGTTGCATTTGATCTAGAAAAGATTTGAGATGCAAGGAATAAAGAATTTAGCAACAAACAAAAAAGTATTATAAGATACTTTTATGCATTGTCAAGGTGAGGTTTTGGAGAACTTGAAGCTTCTTGAGAAGCTTGAGTTTAATATTTTCTTTGAATTTCAAGTATCGTTTTGTAAGTTTAAGAACAAGAGAGACTTACAAAGTCAAATTGATGTTCAATTAAGATTAGAATGAAAAGAAGAAGAAAAAATCAATAAAGAAGTTTTGAACAAGATGAAAGTTTCAGCAAGGAAAATAAAGTTAATAATCATTCTTACTTTATATAATAGAAGGTATTTAATTAATAATGCAAATTACACAACCAATTTATATATTTCACATGTTCAAATTATGTCAACAAAATGATATATAAAAGGTTAATGAGTCTAAGTTTAGAAGTCTAATAAAATGTTTTTTTATTTAACATTAGCAAGTTTTAATCTTGATATTTATAAATTTGTCCAAGCCATAAAAGGAGAAGAAGGTTTGAAGTATGAAGTCCCACATCACCTAGGATAGGCCAAAAATAATGTAATTTTGAATGCTAGATTTGAGGCTGACTTATATGATGTCCTTAACCTTTTTAGTCCCACATCTTTTTTGTCATGAAATGTCACGAAACTAAACATATATAAATAACATCCCTTGGTGCATGTAAGACTCACCTTTTATTGATTTTCTTTCATGAAGATTGATTTGCTTATATGCCTGTCTCCTCGCTTGAAGTCAAAATATTTTTATCTAAGGCCCTCTTATGAAAGGGACTTGTGTTGCTCTCTTTAGGGAAGGGTCTTTAATACTTTTATTTGACCTAAAGTTCTTTAATACTTTTATTTGACCTAAAGTGAGTAGACAGCATATAAGTTATTCAATTTTCATTATAGTTGAGTTTTAAAAGTTTATGACAAATAAAATGTGAGATTACAAAGGTTGGGATGTTCAGTAAGCCCAAACCTATCATTCCAACTATAATATTTTTGATGTATTTTAAATTATGTGAGTCTTCATGCTTAAGTCTTCTTCTTCTTTAGTGTTCTTTAATGAGACTTATCTTCTTTTATCCTCTTAGCTAACAATTTTATCTTCTTTTATCCATGAATTCTTAAGTTGATGTTATTAGACTTGAGTTATGACTCTAAAATCAATGTAAAAAATAAATTCAATGTCAATGTTGTTGAATTTAAGATAGTTTTATGCATTGTCAAGGTGGGGTTATCGAGAACTTGAAGCTTCTTGAGAAGCTTGAGTTTAATATTTTTTTTGAATTTCAAGTATCGTTTTGTAAGTTTAAGAATAAGAAAGACTTACAAGTCAAATTGATGTTCAATTAAGATTAGAATGAAAAGAAGAAGAAAAAATCAATAAAGAAGTTTTGAACAAGATGAAAGTTTTAACAAGGAGAATAAAGTTAATAATCATTCTTACTTTATATAATAGAAGGTATTTAATCAATAATGCAAATTACACAACCAATTTATATATTTCATACGTTCAAATTATGTCAACAAAATGATATATAAAAGGTTAATGAGTCTAATTTTAGAAGTCTAATAAAATGTTTTTTTATTTAACATTAGCAAGTTTTAATCTCGATATTTATAAATTTGTCCAAGCCATGAAAAGAGAAGAAGGTTTGAAGTATGAAGTCTCATATCACCTAGGATAGGCCAAAAATAATGTAATTTTGGATGCTAGATTTGGGGCTGACTTATGTGATGTCCTTAACCTTTTTAGTCCCACATCCTTTTTGTCATGAAGTGTCACGGAACTAAATATATATAAATAACATCCCTTGGTGTATGTAAGACTCATCTTTTGTTGGTTTTGTTTCATGAAGATTGATTTGCTTATATGCATGTCTCCTCGCTTGAGGTCAAAATATTTTTATCTAAGGCCCTCTTATGAAAGGGACTTGTGTTGCTCTCTTCATGGAAGGGTCTTTAAGAAGGGTCTTTAATACTTTTATTTGACCTAAAGTGAGTAGACAACATATAAGTTATTCAATTTTCATTCTAAGTTGAGTCTTAAAAGTTTCAATTTTCATTCTAAGTTGAGTCTTAAAAGTTCATGACAAATAAAATTTTAGATTACAAAGGTTGGGGATGCTAAGGAAGCCCAAACCTATTATTCCAACTATATTTTAAATTATGTGAGACTTCATGTTTTAAGTCTTCTTCTTCTTTAGTGTTTTTCAATGAGACTTATCTTCTTCTATCCTCTTAGCTAACAATTTTATCTTCTTTTATCCATGAATTCTTAGGTTGATGTTATTAGACTTGAGTTATGACTCTAAAGTCAATGTAAAAAATAAATTATGATGTCAATATTGAATTTGATCAAAGAGAAGATTTGAGATGCAAGGAATAAAGCATTTAGCAACAAACAAAAAGTATTATAAGATACTTTTATGTATTGTCAAGGTGAGGTTGTCGAGAACTTGAAGCTTCTTGAGAAGCTTGAGTTTAATATTTTCTTTGAATTTCAAGTATTGTTTTGTAAGTTTAAGAACAAGAGAGACTTAAAAGTCAAATTGATGTTCAATTAAGATTAGAATGAAAAAAAGAAGAAAAAATCAATAAAGAAGTTTTAAACAAGATGAAAGTTTCAGCAAGGAGAATAAAGTTAGTACTCTTACAAGACTAATGATTTGATGAAGTCATACAAGACATGTCCAACAAGGTAAAGCGAGCAAACAATTGGATGTGGTTTAGGTCTTGGTCTGGTGTGAGTGGGTTTAGGCTTGACTGACAAAGAACCTATGCATAATCAAAGAGAAATCCAACAGCACAAAGGTCTAAAATTGTTTAAAATTTTAAACTAAAGAGTTAGCCAAGTTTTGGATTAAACTGGTTTTTAAATACTACACTGGGCTCAAATAAAGTGATTCCCGTTTTCATGAAATTGAGTTATTCGACGTCTGGCAGAACTAATTTAACGGTTTTTTGAAAAATTGAATTGGCGCCTTTTCGTTTATAAAAATAGTGAGGTTTCTAAAATGCGCCATAACACAGATGCAAAAATAGAGAATCATTACAACAGAAAAACCAGTGAGAAACACTTTTGCGAAATTGCGAGTTCTTGAGGAAAATCAATTTAGGCTTTTGTTGAAGAGTAACATTTGACCAATTCTATGCTATTGGAGTTCTTCAACACTGTGCAAAGGCCTCTTCTGCGCGCCAATCAAGAAGTTTTTCTTTACCATTCTTTATCCCTTTATGTATCAAGATTTGTATAAATTGATTGCAAATCTATGAAACTTTTGAAACTGTATATTGTTGTAGGCTATAGGTTTTAGCCTGTGTGTGATTGGTGTATTGAGTGGGGACTACGGGGAGTAGGTGCTCAATTAAGTGGGTGTTTGATTCTTATGGGGAGTAAGAATTGTGTAATTGTTTGTGTGTAAACAATTGATTAAAGTTAGTGAAATTTTCTTTGCTTGAGAGGCAAAGGAGTCTGGACGTAGCCCTTAAGGAAGGGTGAAACAGTATAATTGATTGTGTTCTGTTGTTCTTGACCCTTCTCTTTCAATTTTGTATTGTTCTTGCACTGCACTTTGAATTTAATTGAAAGTTGAATTAATTTCTGGTAATCTTGATAAAACTGGTTTAAGTTCTCTGCTGAAAATTGAATTGTTCATTATAACTTGAACTTGTTGTTGGTTCTAATAAATTTGTTGTAGTTGCTAAAGAAATCTTGCTTAACAAATTGTTTTTTTTTTCAAATTCTGTGTTACATATAAGATTTTGTATCTGTGACTTTCTAAAGAATTGAACATCTGTCTGAATTGTTGTTATACTGCAGAATTTGTGTTATGGTTCTGTATTCTTGGTATAACTGAAAAATTGAATCTGCATTCTGAATAATTCTCTAGTCTGTATTAATTGTTGGTGTTAGGAAACTTTATCAGATTTGTTAATATTGACTGAAATCAATATAGAGCTGTGTTAGGTGTTTCAAATTGGTATTTTATAATTTTGTTCTTCTTTGCTCTCATTCAAATTTGGAATTTTATGTGATTCAGTTTTTAGTGTAATATTGCTTTTGAAACTGTGAACTTGATCTACATAAGGTGCTGCTATGTGATAGTGAATTTGTTGTGTGTGCTGTTTGAAAACTTATATCTGCCTGTAAAACAAATTGGTTCATTCGTGGTTTGAATCATTTTATTTCTTTACTGCACCTGATATCTTTAGCACCGAGATTCATTAAAGTTTTTCAAATTGCGAAAACTATTTTCAAAGGTTTAAATTGGGAAAAATCTTTTGAAGTTCAATTCACCCCCCCTTTTGAACTCAGCCTAAAACGTTTTCATGAAATTTTACTAAATAAAAATAAATATATATAATAAAGATATACAATAATCACAATATCCCCTTCAAGTTGGAGCGCGAAGATCCCGAATGTCCAACTTACGAAGTAAAAAAATAATATTTGTTTTCTCAATGTCTTGGTAAAAATATCTACAAGTTATCATTAGTGGAAACAAATCTGGGACGAATATCCCCGAGAACAAAGGCATCACAAACAAAATGACAATATACTTCAATGTGCTTGGTTCGATCATGAAAAAATGGATTTTGAGATGTGTCTAACAACTTGACTATCATAATGCAGTAATATGGATGTAGTGTATATCATGTTAAGACTAGATAAAATTTCCTTCAACCATTTTAATTCATAAGTAGTCATAGTCATTGAACGATACTCAACTTCAGCAGATGATCTAGACACAATATGTTACTTTTTCGTCTTCTGGGAGATAGGAGAGTCACAAAGAAATAGTATCCAACCCGTAAGTGATCTTCGGATCAGTGGTCAACCAGCCCAATCAATATCGCACCATCCATGTAGGCATAGGTCACATTTACTACGCAACAAGATACCTTATCCTGGATTATGTTTCAAATAACGAACAACTCGCAGTGTTGCGTGTCAATCATCCTCCTTTGGTTGTGTTATGAATTGAGCCAAAACATGAATACAATAAGACAATTCGGGTCGTGTGAAGCACAGATAAATCAATTGTCCAATCAAGCGACGGTACGACTATGGGTCAACAAGTAGTGTACTAGTGGACAAAGCCAAACAATGATTTTGTTCCATAAGAACAAGAGCAGGTTTAGTGCCCAACAAACCAACTTCAGAAATTATATCAAGTGCATATTTTATTTCACACAAGTAAAATCCATTTGGACTTTGCGCGATTTCAACATCAAGGAAATGCTTTAAGACACCCAAATCTTTCATATAAAAACAAACACTCAAATATGCTTTAAATCTCTGGATAGTTGCACTGTCATTCCTTGTAACAATTAGATCATCAACATACACAAGCACACTAAGATGAATATTAGCATTGTTCATGGAGAATAAAGAATAATCTGAGTATGATTGTCGAAACTCGTATCCCTGGAATGCAGTCGAGAGTTTAGAAAACTAACACCGAGGAGCTTGCTTAAGCCCATAGAGTGACTTTTTCAACTTATACATCTTGTCGGGAACCGAGACTTGAAAACCAGACAGCAACTTCATATAAACTTCCTCTTGAAGATCGCCATGAAGAAAAGCGTTGTGGATGTCCATTTGATAGCAACTACTGCAAGAAATACTCGCATTGTAGTCATCTTAGCAACTGGAGCAAAGGTCTCAGTGTAGTCAATACCTGTAACTTGGTGATTCCCAAAGATTACAAGCTTAGCTTTGAATTTTTTTCACTGTGCCATCAGAGTGATACTTGATTTTGTACACCCATTTGCAACCTAATGCCTTCTTGTTTGGTGGTATGTCATCTATCACCCACGTATCATTTTTTTCTAATGCATGTATCTCACGTTGCATTGCATCTCGTCATCGCTCATCTTTTACTACCTCAGAAGATGTCATAGGTTCACGATCTACATGTATTGTTGCAAGAAAAATTCTATGTCGCAGAGAAAAATTATTACAATTCACATAGTGTGTAATGGGATAGGAATTACCTGAAGAATGATGTGGTTTAGATGTCAGTGGGAATAGATTCAATTTTTGCATTGTATACGTGACATAGTCATGCAACAAAACTGATGATCTTTTCTGTCAGTGACCTCGACCCAACAATTTCTCATAAAATTCTTGATCATCTTGCTCATTTGGTTTCTATATAGAATGGTTCCTATACATAAGTATTATTTATTGATGGAATAACATCAACTTCATGTTGCACTGGTATTGCATCAGGCACAGCGTGATTGTCATGTCTTGCTCTATATATATATTTTTTTAAGTCATCTAACTCCTCCAAATCAACATTAGACCCGCCTAAACCAGAAATTGTAGGCAAGTCTTCTCTAGGAAGATAAGCAAAAGAAAGATATATTTCTGAGAACTTGACATCTTGTGAGACAAAAAATTCATTGGTTTCTATATCATACAAACGTCATTCCTTTTACCCATATGGATATCCAACAAAAATACATCTCCTACTTCAGAAATCAAATTCATCGTCTAACCTTCCTTGTTTATAGCATAACATAATGATCCAAAAACTCGTAGGTGATTATAGGTAGGGTCACAACCATAAAGCACTCTAAAAGGAGTCTTTCCATTCAAAACTGAGAAAGGGGTTCTATTTATCAAGTAACCAATCGTAAGAACACATTCTCCCTAAAAATCAAATCAATAGGTAAACATCCCTGAAATCTCAAAGCTCGAGCTACATTTAATATATGTTGATGCTTACGTTCAACACGCCCATTTTATTGTGGTGTCTCGATACAAGATGTTTGAAAAATTATTCCATTTTCAAGAAAATAATTTTTCATGCAAGTAAATTTTGTTCTGTTGTCGGTTCTTATAATTTTCACTTGTTTATTAAACTGACACTTCACCATAGAGAGAAAAATATTTTCAGAATACTTGACACCTCTTTCTTATCAATCAACAAATAAATCCACACAGCTCGAGAGTAATCATCAATAATAGTTAAAAAAATAGGATGTTCCACATTAAGAAACATTTCTATAGGGGCCCATAAATCACAGTGTATTAATGCAAAAACATCAGATGCTCTAAAATCACTAACGGGAAATTTATTTTTCGTTCGTTCTTCTCTTTGACAAACATCACAACATTTATTCAAATTAATTTTCAATATTTTTCTTAAGGTCTACACCTGAAACTATCTTGGTAATTTGCATAGACGGATACCCCCATCGTTGATGCCAAAGATCCAAAGGCACTCCTTTGACAACTTTCAAAGCCGTAATACGCGGTATCCCCTTGAAATAATAGAGTCCATCCCAATATTCATCCGCATCAATCAACATCCTCGAAGTGTGGTCTTGTATTATGCACATGTTATGAGTGAACTGAATAGTATAATTGGAATAATCTATAAGTTGGGACACAAAAAATAAATTGCAAGATAATCCAGGTACACATAAAACATTCTTGAGGACAAAATCACTGTCAAAAATAATGGATCCCTCCTTGGTAGCCACAATATTGCTCCCATCTGGTAAACCAACAGGGCATGGAGATATGGCTTGTAAGTTATGTAAATCACTCAAATTTCCTATCATGTGGTTCGAGACTTTTGTGTCTATTATCCATGATACTTGCTTACCGGTCATCTTCTCAGTTAGATGATTATTTGATCATTTAGCAATTTCATCAGCGCCTGGAGTTGATCAGGGCTGCTCAGCCCAAGAGATTCCACGTCCTTCCCATCCGATGTACTTCCTATGGGTTCTTCAGCCATGATTCAATATGTTATGTTGGGCGTATATGGGTATGGCTCTGATACCATGACAAAATACCTCACATTTTATTTCTCATAAGATTAAAATATATAGAGTAGTGTTTTACTAAACTTTTTCTTACAAATCCGTTCAAGATCCGCTAATGCAATCAATACCTACCCAATATAACTAATTATATTTTATAAAAAATTACTAAATAAAAATAGATATATAAATATACAATAATCACAATATTTAACAATGACCCTTTATTAAATTAAAGTCAAAGCAATTTTATAATGCAGATATTTTTTATAAGCTTCACCATGCTAGCTCATGGTGCATTATGAGAAGACATAATTATCAGAATAAGCACTCACGAAAAAATACTAGAAACAATAAGCAAGGAAGCATATTTCTGGAAATTTTCGGAAGGTTATAAATTAATTATTGATAAATCATTTCAAATGATTTTAAATTTTTAAAATAAATATTCCCAAATATTTTTAATTATTTTGAAACTATGTTTTATGATAAAAGAAATTATTATAAACTAATTTAAAATAGTTAGAAATTAATTTTATACTATATATTTTTTATGTTATCTGAAATATTTAGTTTCAAATTTATTGTTCATTACGCTTTCATAATATATAACGGAAAAGTATTTTAATATATTTTCTGAAAAGTACAAAAATTTTAAGAGATGTCATTATACTGTAACATGGAGGTGTGCTAAGATTATTGGGTTGCAGGAAGCAATAGTCTTATGGTTATTATCTAAGGATTCTATTTTTTAAATACGGAGAGGCCTAATAGTTTTTTGGACAATTGGGTAAGAGTGCTTTATATATAACACTGAGGTTTTGGTCTGGTGAGACAATTTGCACAACATTTGGGCTCATAATCATATAAGTGGCACACAATTTTATTATTTTGTTAATTATTTTAAAGTTTAAACATTTGTCAAGAGATAAAACCCTAGCTAATAATCTATTTAGATTTAAGGAGGTGAACAAAATGCTCTATATCAATGTGTATATCAAGTAAAAAAAATCATTTCAGATGTTGAGTTTAGACTATTGTATACCTGAGAAAAGGCATTAGCACATTGTTTGGGACACATTTATGTTTAGAAAGTAAAAAGCTACCTATTGTTTGATGGTTGAAGGCTATATTTGGAATATTCAACCCAAATGCAATTCATCCTCCCACATCATCTTAACCAATTGACACTAAATAATTGTTTTATGAATTACCCATAATATATGATTATAGAGAAAAAACTGGTAACGGCTTAATAATTTTCAATGTAATTGGTCAAATCCACTTTTACTTCTAGTTTATTTTAATTATCTTAATATATATGTAAGTATATATATCGGCGGGTCAAACCATCGAATACGAGACTTCCAAACTTTGGAAATAATTTGTAACAAACTAAGTTAGAAATCTTCTCTCCTTATAGCATGACTATCAACAAAACTTAAATATATTTAATTTCATAAATTTTGAGTTGTGGAGATGAATACTGGTGTCATTTGTAAATAATCTTTTATTAGTATAAACATGGTCTTAAAGTATAATCCAACATAAACGCACATTAATTACTCGTCACATCAACAAAACAAAAGAAAGTCCAGCAACTGTGAATCATATATTTGAACTTTTGACTAGCCTTGCAAACGATTAATGAGATTTCATCTCATTTTGTTTTGTTTGGAAATTGGAATGAAGGGTGTTGTCCATAATACATACATGCAATCTTTATGAAAGACCTTTTAGGCTTTTGTGATATTATTATAAGAGACAAAGAAAGAATAAGTCAATAGCAAAGATATTTGGTGCAAGTTTGATTATCATATAGTATAAATGTTGTGTTTGCTTATTGTATTGTTCTTGTCTTACTCATACATTTATAACTAAGGGCATACTAAATAGCAAATTCAATGTGAGAGTCATAATCAAAGTTTTTGGCAGTTTCTTTATACTTAGAGTGACCCTAATCCTGAACCGACCCTGCAGCCCCTTGCATTATCAAAAGCCTTAATTATTGTTCATTAACTTTGTTTAATTCTTGTGCTCCTTAATTACGTGTACTACCATTACAACAACTTTGTCTTAATATATTTAAATTCACCACTTAGAGTGACACGCGTTTTGAGCCATAAAGTAAAACCAAAAGATATGTATGGAAATTATGAATAGGTGCTATACATGGGACACGTGTCGCACCCACGTGAGAATTGAATGAATATTTTTAAAACCTTATTCAACTCGTAGATTGAAGAGAGAAAAAGGGTGAAAAAGGCATGGAGCTAACGTGTCTAGGAGCCACATCAATCTTTTTCCTTTCTCCTTTACTACTTCTCTTTAGATTATATAACATCAACCTTTAGTTTAGCCACAATATTCTCTGTCATTGTTTTTCCAATTCTTCATTAAATTCTTTTTTACTACTATTTTTCAACTTATACTTAAAGAAGACACACTCATTTGCTTCAAAAACACAGTTCTGCAAGTTGTTGAGAGTAATTTAGCCTTTAACCAACAGGTTTTTTATGTTTGCCTAGTTATGACTTGAGAAACTAGGTTAGGGTTTTCATTACCTACAAATGGTAAAAAAATAAATTTTAAAATATTATTTGATCTTGATATATAAATTTATATTCACTTTAATCTCACCAAAACTTATTTACAATATGAAGTTTTGCATTTTATTTATATAACTTGGAGTTGGTTTGTCAGTATCCTCTTGTTATATGTGAATTACATCAGGTTCTACTTGCTTTGTTTTTACATTAAAATTTGTTTCATGATTTTGTATTGAATCCATTATATATTACAACATTTTTTTTTTCAAAAGGTATTCTTTTATATAGCCAGTATTGATGAAAGTACACGGATTGTTTTAAAACACAGGTTGGAGAAATAGTTTAGAGTAGTGATTATATTAGTTTTTTACACTGTTACCAGTTTCTATAAAATATGATCTTTCTTGAATTATAATCATTTATATTTTTAATTATGTATTTCAATTTTTATGAAATTAAATAATAACGATAGTGGATTGTTCGGTAAGTTATAAATCACATTTCTTATCATGATTCCCTCGTCAATAGTGTCATCGGAGATCATCTGAATATCAATCATAAGTTCAGCGTTAGTTAGCTATTTACAGTGATCTTGTAAGTTATTTTAAAAGAAGCTTACTGTCTATTTAGTTCTTCAAATGGATTTGCGAATAAAGATACAATGTAACAAACTACTAAGAAAGTTTGAAATATGGAAATAAAAAGCGGAGAACAAAAGTTTTCTTTTAGTCTTTCTTCGTATTGAAGTGAAAATTTGCAAAGAAACTAATCTTTTTTATACTTTTTATATAACTTATACTATTATAAAATAAATATAATTAACTATATAATAATAATATTTATTAATATTATTATTAAATAATGATAAACTTAATAAAACAATAAAATAAAAATAAAAATAAGATAATTATAAAAATAAAATACTAATAATATTAATGTTAAAAACTAAAAATAACAAAATCATAAATAATTATAATAATAAAACTATAAATTCTAGTAATAATCAAAATAAACTTATAAAATAATAATTTAATTTTTATTTTTTATTTGAAATTAATTAATAATATTATAATTTCATCAATTAAAAATAATAATATAAACAACTTGATTATATTTCATTCTAAAATAATTTTAACCGAACAAATTTGTAATGTTATAATTTTATCTATTAAAAATTTATTTTATCAATTATATTTATTACATTACTCACATATTTTTAAATTTTTTTAATTTTTTATTACATTTTAATTTAAACACTATTATTTATTAATCACTTTTATCTTAATTCTACTAATATTTATCACTCACTTTTATCTTAAATTCACTATCTTATTAATCATTTTGAAACTCAAAACATTAGTAAAACCTTATATACCTAAAGCTAATATAGGAAATTAATATTAAATGTGTCAAACATAAATAAATACTTAAACACTGACAAATGAAATGAATGATTGATACACTTTTAAACTTAGTCCTGAAGCATCAGGATCCCTAGGATGAGTAAAATTAATCCCAAAAAGGCACATTGGCTAGTGGCAGTTCATGTGCTGACTGGGAAAAAAAAGAAGATAATAACACACATATGAGAGCATACCCAAATGCTTGTCACGCCACCCTTTTCTATCAGATTAGCTAGGTCTATAGTTTGTTCCCTAAAGTCTGGTACCCATTAGAAAGTTGAGTTCAAATGACGTTGTTGGTAGCCATATACCCAATCCAAATCCTGAGGTACAATGGTAATGAGTGGGAGGTCCCTGCATAAGCTCTCCCCACTCACATTAATCCTCACCTGTTTTCCAACCATATTCTCTGATCTTTGCCTTCCTTAAGTGCTTATGTGACCACTAAAAAAATGATAATATCCACGTCGTCCATGTACCATCATATGGTCTAAATTTATTATTGAATATTACACGGTTCAAAATCTTAATTTATATTTGATGACTTATATACATTACACAATTAACATTATTATTAAAGTAAAGTAGGGGACACATGGTTTATAAAGAGATAAGTTTTCTAAGATAAATTTTTTTACTATTTATTTTTATGTGTTATTGACTTGATTTTAATTAATTTATATCATATTATACTTTAATGTTGAAATTTGTTCATAATGGAAATTATTCAAATTATTATGGACTATTTAGATGTGATTAATTGATTTTATATAATAATGTGCATTAAGATTCAAATCTATTCATAATAAAAATTATTCAAATTATTGATGAGTATCTCAGATATAATTTTTCTATATTATATTAAATTATTTCCGATACATACTTAATCAAGTTTAATGCAATATGAAAATTAGAAAAGTATTTCCAGTTTGAGCTTCATACATCAGAAAGTCAAGATTGATCTGTTCAAGCATCCCAACGGCTAGTTATTAGAAAGCTACACATAGAGGAACAGGTTCAAGTTGAAGAATATACAAGAAGCAAAAAGAGAAATACATCATACAATACATTTAAAGAAAATATACTGAGTATTTATTGTTAATCTGCTATTGAGAGCATCTAGAGTTTTGGGTTGTATGAAACCATTGTGTAATTCTTCACCTTTGTAAAGTAAACCCTTGTGAGCTTTCATTGTTCTCTCTCTTCTGAGAGTGTTTCTTTAAATCTTGAGTGGTCTTGATCTCAGGGAGAGATTGAGACTAATATAACCTGAAGAGGTTTGTGTACTCATTGTAATCTGGAGAGGTTTGTGTACTCATTGTAACTATTTGCTGAATAGTGGAACCTCTTGAACAGTTTGTTCAAGGGAGAACTGGACGTAGCCCAAAAGGTTAGGTGAATCAGTATAAAATTGCTTTATCCGTGATTTCTATTTATAGCGAATTGAGTTTAGGCTATATTCAACTTCTTTTGGAGGCAACTGTTGTTATATTTATAATTCTCATTCTTAAAATAAGAATTAGTTTCACTTTGTGTGCCTATTATAGTTGTTTTTTAGTATGCCAAAAACTTAAAATTGAGATCAAGATTTGTATATAAACATTTGTTTTCTTTAGTCCACTACTATAATACATTTAAGGCAAAACTATGAGATACACAAGAGTCAAATGAGAGAATACCTTGAATATAATAAGTCTAATAATGATACAAAGTTAAGATTGATTGAAATATTGATATTAAAATAAATGTCTTGGCTACAAAATGGATCACAGACCCTTTCTCTAGATTAGGAAAATGTTGATTTCATTCATATTATATATATATATATATATATATATATATATATATATATATATATATTTTGTCAAGACAAGAACTGTAGGTTTGATTCACACAAAAATATACACTACATAAACAAAAATTGAGGCTAATGATAATTTGTAATTATTATTTTTCGTTATCTTTGTAAAACAAACTTCATACAAACTCAGTAGACTTATATGAGAGAAATAGGGCAATACTTTTAAAAATAATGAAAAATGAAAATGACATGGTAATGGACTTAAAGTTCAAACATGAAAGGCCTGTAATTCCTAATCTTAATTGGAGTTATTGATTCAGTACATTAAAACAAATGTGTAATGCTTACAAATTAAACACAATAATGATTCATAAAAGGCATACCTCAAAATACATTGAAGCAGAGTATACTACAGACTTATGAGTAGTGGATCCCACATTTAACAGTTGATAGATAATTAAATTGATTTTTCTAGACAGAAGTTTATGTTTTAAATTAAAGGATGGATGAGTATTTACTATGTGATTTCTTTTGGGTGACTTTAATGTATTCACAAAATTATTTGTTTTAAAATTAAAAAATAAAAAAGAGAAGAAGTGATTAGTTATATACTTTATTTAAATAATAAAGGGCTCGAAGTAAAAATAAATATTTTTTTATAAAAAGGAAAGGAAGTAGCTCTTGCTATACTTTATTTTAAAGTTAAGGCGGTCCAGAAAAGAAGAGGAAGAAAAAGTACTAGTTATCATTGGGTGAATTGTGTCAGTTTGAAGTAAAAACAAAGAATGAATCATTGTTATAGTTAGATCGGACAAGTTGATATAATTCTCTTTTGTCAATTCAATAAGATTTTAGCCTAATAATTTTTTTAAGGAAATATATCAAAATAATATCGTGTCATACTAAGATTAAAAAACACTTAAAATTTTTAAATTAAATATTTTAAAATAAATTACTATTGTGTTGGTTTATATTTAGTCCAATTTAAAAGACGTATATTCAAAACGTAAATTGATTTATCATCTGATTTGAGCAAAGGTTAATTCAACTATAAGTATCTAATTTTATTTTGTTTCGGTCAAAATAATTAGGTTACTAAGTCGAATTATATTGAAAATAATTTATAAAATAGACACGCCAACTCAGACAGAGAGGTTTATAATTTATTTGTCGTGTATAAATAATAAAAAAATAATATAAGTTGTTGGAATTTTTACTTGTCAGTATAGAATTTTATTTAACTATTATTTTATTAATGCTAAAAAATTCTCCTATGTCAAAGTCAATATATTGTATAGATTAATTATATGTCACACAATTAAATAAATAAATTATATGTCACACAATTGAATAAATAATAAAGACATAATTTTTTTTTCTATTATTCAGACGTTGTATTATCTAACATAGTGAAATGTTGATTCTTAACCCTAATTTTAAATTCTTGTTGAGTAATATTCAAGTCAATCAGTTTATAAGATTAATGTGTAATTATTTCATTAGAATAATCAGGTATAAATATAGTTTGGAATCATTAAGAGATACTGAGCCTATTTAGATCTCGTAATCATTTTTGTATATAGCAACTTCAGATAGTATAAATAAGTGTATACTATAGGAAAAAAAGATAATAAAAAGATAATGAATTATTGAGGATTCCCTAAATCACTATTTCATGTAAGTGACTTGAACACAGAGTATAATTACAACTACATCAAGATTGAAGATAAAAAATAAATAAAATACAAAAAGAAGAGAAAATGTGTAATAATGATGACCATATAAATTAATTGGACTTACAATAGTTAATATATATGTTGGTTTATGTTACTTTGAATTCATAAGAAAGGGAGACCAAATTCAATGAATTTGTTTCAAACAATATAGTCACATAGAAGGTTAATGAGTTTTACATACTTTTATGTTATTTTCATAATAGTAAAATTTGAAAGAAAATACTTTTGACGTGTATAATTTCATTTTTATTCTTATCATGTATATACGATCCTGAGATATAAACATTCTAATGCAAATTGAGTATAAATACTAAATTTAGTGTATACTGAGTATAAACATTCTCATACAAACTGAGATATAAAAACTAAATCTAAGTATATACTGCTTTTTTATAATATTTAATATTTTATAAGTATGTATTTTTTTATTTTATAATAAAATAAAAAAAGTATTAAAATAACAAATAAAATAAAATAATTTAAATATTTATATTTTGTAAGATATTTTAATTTTTTATTATAAATTTTTAATGATTTTTTAATTTTAATTTATATTTTATTTAATTCTAAATTATAGTTTAAATATTTTTTAATATTTAATTATATTATATCTTTTAACATAATGCACCTTATTCATTTTTAAAATATATTAATTTATAATTTTTTTATTTTATAACATTTAAGAATGACAACAAGCGAGAGCAGTGCAGGTTTATATAATCATCTTTGCCCTCATTTTTACTAGATATGAAATTTGTGTCACATCACTGTCTCCATTAAGTAGCAATTTTCATGTCATCATCTGTATCAACACGGTCTTAAATATCAAGTAAATAATTTTTTGTAAAAGAATAAAAATCATAAAAAAAAGTGATATTACTAATAATTCAATGTTAAAAGGTACATATTTTTTTCTTAAATATTAAATATTGAAAAACAAATTATAATTTCAAAAATATTAAAATAAAGTATCAAATAACAATTTTATAAAATGCTAAGTAGATAAAGAAATAAACACTCATGATAGTTACAATACACAAATGCTTTTATTTTGGGTTTTGTTTTGTAAATAGTTATATTTATATAAGTTCTAGATGTATATAAGAAATTTCACGTATATTGTATAAATATCTTGTTAGGTTTACAATGTATATTTTATGGTGTTAAATATTTAGAAGAAAAGTACTTCAGATATTAATAAATTAAACCAGAGAAATAAAATTTGTGTAATGAGATAATTTTTCAAATAAAATGAAACTAAAAACCAAATATATAAGATATAAATTACCTAATAAACTAAGAATTTATATAATTAAATATTCAAAATTTATATTTAGACATTTTCGCGGGAAAAAAATAACAAATAGAAATACTAAAAAGGAACAAAATATTCAAATAAGTATTTTATAAATAATTTAAATTGTTAAAATTAAGATTTATATTTCTTAAAATGAAATACTTTGTTTGAAGTAGGAAAAAAATATGTAATTAAAGTTATGATTAGAAGAAATGTACCTTTAAATCAAAATAAACTTTATAAATATTGAAGGAAGCATTCAATTAAGAGAAATAAGTTAATATATCTAATAAATTAAATGTTAAAACCAGATCAATTAGGACAAAGAAAAACATGGCAAACTTAAAAATACACCTTTTTATCTTTATAATTAATTTAAAATATCATTTACTATTCATCAGAAAACTAAAACGGTTTGAGCAGTGCTCAAATTTATTTATAAGCCTTAATCACATCAATACCATCAATAAAGTCACTTCAAGATTTTTTATTTTTACTTTTTTTTTCTTTAATAAAAAATCACGTTTTCCACTATTTTTCTCTTTTTTTGATTTTTTACTTTTCCATTTTCGCTCTCAATAAAAAAAATATGTACAGGCTAATACTGTAATTTCTTACAGTGATTTTCTTAATATAAATTTATACTATCATGGGAATAATATCAATCTTTTAAACACACGCTAAAAAAACTATTATTTATAAATAAATTTTTAGTTATTAAATAAAATAATTATTAATTATAATCAAAATAGTTATTAAATTAAATTTTGATTATTAAATAACTAAAAAAAAAATTTAGTGACTAATTAAGTTAAAATAATTAGTATTTAAGATTTTAATAGCCTACATTATTATATTCTAAATTGATATATAATTAAATTAGAGATTAATTTAAAATTTAATGGGGTAGGTCACTAAAATCTTGTTACCTCATGCTATATACTAATTATCTTGACTTGATTGGTCACTAAATTCAATTATTACTTTTATTTTATAGTTATTTAGGAACTGAAATCTAATTTGATGTCTATTTTAATCATAATTAACAACCATTTTATTTGATAGTTAAAAATTGATTTTTAAATAATTTTTTTTATAGTGAGATCAAAACGTTAATAACAAATAAAAATAAGTCTAACTATTAATTGATTATTTTTCTGTAAATATATAATATTTTTATTTTAGTGTTTGAATAATTTTTGAATGAACAGGAAGAATTCCTTAACAGTGAAAAATCGGATTAAGCTTCTATATTTGATTGGCCTGGAAGTACGTACATGAAATGAAAAGAAAAAGGAAAAAGATGCCAAAGGGAACGCCTTTTTCATTATTTCCATCTTTTTATAAACCATGGCTTCTCTTTGTCAGCTTTTGCCAAGTTGAGGAAAAGTTGCCAAATGAAAAAAAAAACATTTAAAAGTTTTTACCAATTATATTAGGTTGAACTGTTTTTATAATAGATTTGGATTTCCTTTTTTCAGTTTTAGAAAGTTTATTTTCTTTTATAAGTTTGGTGTAATTTATTTTTTTATAACAAATAATTGGTGAGTTTTAAGATGTGATAGTAGTAATACTTAATAAAATTTTCTTATTTAAAAATATATATTATTTTAGTGACAGTGTGATTTTTTTAATAACTACGAATCTATCTCATTATTTTTAAATATTAATTTTATTATTATTTAAATTTTAGTATTGTATTCTCAGGAAATAATTACATGTCTTTTTTTAGGTATTAGATGAAGGTTGATGTTTATACGATGCATTTAGTATAATCTTAAACTGAGTTGTAAATAACTAGAAACTACAAATTACCAAAACTTGAATATGTGTCATTCCTTCGTTGAGCAATAATTTGAAACACATTATTTTCTAATTTCTTTATTTTCACACTTAAATGTAAGAGACCATATAATATTATGTCAATACTTGATGAATTCTTTGAAAGATGTCCCTCAATTTTGTTAGTTATTCATTAACATAGTAATTATTAGGATATCTAACATTGTACACTATCCAAATTATGTTGTTATAGTAATATAAACACAACAATACACAATATCTATAACATTAAGAAAGAACTCAATATACAAAGTCTGATATTAGATGCCTATTTGAATTTATATAAAGTCTCATCAATGGGTTAGATTGTCGGTTAGAGGTTAGATCGTTTGGTTTGGTTTCGTCTAATCTATATTAAAAAAACTATTCATCTAACATAATTAATTTAATCTACTTTGAGATTATAATTCAATAGTCAAACTATAAAAAGTACAATTTATGATTAAATAAAAAAATTCCACAAACAACAAAAATTAATAATATTTTTAAAATATACCATTATATAATACAATTAACCATGACATGCTCTTAACATTTTTAACTTATTTCAATAATTTTTCAAAGGCCTATTTATACATAGCACAATATTAAATTAAGAACTTTTTCTACATGGCATAACGTCTTACGCTTTTAGATCTTCAATCTATAAAAAAAATACATGGAATAACGAATTATTTTTATCTGAAAAATATTATACGTAATTGTTTAGTTTATTATAAATTTTTAAAATTAGTTAGCGGTTCTTTCTTAACTCCAAGCCTGCACGTATCCTCGTTGAATGCACTTTATACTTATTAGATAATAATTAATTGTCTTGGAGGTCATGGTTTCTATTTTGTTGGGTCATTTTTTTTCAATTCCCAAAAAATCAGTAAAAAGATAAAATGTAAATTTTAATTGATAATAAAATGAGAGTGTGGTTCAATATTTTTCAAAACATATTTAAATAATTTTGACTATAAAAATAGTTGTTTTAAAAAATGTATTAAAATGTACTGAATGGAGAATGTAAGTGAAGAAAACAATAAAGGAAAGCCGTCCGTGGATTTGGCAAGGCTGCTACCAATCACGTTACGCCACGTCATGGAGATTTTTTAGGCAAAAGTGCTGACATGGGAAAGAGAGGGTGCACGCAAGGAGTGTGCTACCAGAATGGAACATGGCCAAAAGAAAATCTAACAGAAGCCACAAGAATTCGTGGCCAAGAATGAAAACCTAGGTATGACGTGGCACCTCACTCTGTTTTAATCAGATCAAAATCCTATTCGTTCTCTCTCCACTGACACTTCGCAACACAATCACACCCCAAACCAAGTAACCAACTCGCTGCCATCTCCCACGTTTCGATTCCATCCCCAAAAAATGCACGAAAATAGAGATCCTGCAATTACGCTCTTCGGCCAGAAGATTCCCTTCCCTGAAGATGTTGACATGGAAGAAGAAGAAGAAGAAGAAGAGGATGAGGGTGGTGAAGGAAGAGAGCAAGAGATAGAAGAGGATAAGGTACGGTTTGTAGTGTCCCAGAAAATTTTTAGAATCAAAGCAACGTTTTTTATGACGTACACACAACACCCTTTCCTTCTAATGCTAAAACCTCTCATGGGTCCGTTTTGTCTCTTCGTTTTTCCTTTATTTGCACACATCACAACAACCTACCTCCCTATTCGTCTGCTTTTTCAAAATTTTCATTTCTGCATGAATTTTACTTCTCATGTTGTTTTTCAATGAACGAGTTGTGCCCTTCTGTTAATTTTTGTCAATTACAATTACAAATTGATTTGATGAATGTTCCCAATTGCGAAATTTATTGCTAGTTAGGTAGTTTCAATGTTCTGGATATAAATTGGTCGGATGTTGAAAGAAAAATCCGTTTTCATTTTAATTTGCAATTTCAAAACTGGTCTATTTCTGGACAAACTGATAGGTTTTGGACCTTGCTAAGATTTGAAGTAAAATTTGTTTCAAAGCCGTTCGTAGACAGCGAACTTTTCTCTTGTTCTGATTTTGCTGATTGCGATTAATTTTGTTACGTTGTTTTTGTGGGGCATTTTGATGTTTGAGTGGTGATCTGAACAATCTACCCGACAATTTCAGTCAACTCTGTCCGTGGAACAGGAACATCACTGTTTTTTTTTTTCACATCGACTTGATTCATTGTTTTTTCACCTCTATGTACATGTTTACTTCATTGTCCTGCTTATAACCAGTGTTTTCTGTCGGTGCAGTCATACTCCCACCCAAATCTGTGTTAGTAATCCGCTATGTGGCTGTAAGGTTCTTGTTTTTCTTTCTGTACCTTTATTAGCCACGAAAAATTGATGTTTTTTTCGCTTCGAACATTCAGCTCACACCTCACAGCTAAATTATCTATGTAGTTCCTTGAGTTCCTGCATCGAGTATTTTCTTAGCCCGTGGAATTGTTGTATTGTATTCTGGAATGTGTCTAAAATAACAGGGAACTTTATACTGTATGGTAAAATGGTTCGAGTAGAATTTTTCATTTATCTTGCTTATATTTTAAACTATCAAATTGCATAGGTACTTACATAAGATCGGCTTTTTGAGTTTTTTCCACTAAAAAGTTAAACATATTTTTTGAATATGGTCGGAGTTTTTCAAAATTTGGTTTTCTTTTATTCAATACTTCTTCAAAAAGACTGCTCTACCTTCCTTATTACCCAATAATATTTGTTCTTCGTGTTATGGTTGCCATTTCAACTAAGAAAATTGTGAATATTTATCTTGGTTTTGTTTATGCAATTCAGAAGCATTCATTTTAGTGAGCAAAGCATGTTTTCATATTACTAGGATGCTGGAGTTGAAAATGTTACTGAGGAAGAGCTAGAAGCTGATCCTTCTCCAAGTGAAGGAGAGACTAAAGATTCAGGTACCCCTGAGGCTATTGTGAACCCCAAAACACCCTCCATAGAAGAAGAAACAGCAAAATCAAAAGCTGACAAATCAGAGAAGGAGCAAGGCGATGCAGCCAACTCGCAAGAGAAAACTCTGAAGAAACCAGATAAAGTGCTACCATGCCCCCGCTGCAAAAGTATGGACACTAAGTTTTGTTACTACAACAACTACAATGTCAACCAGCCACGTTATTTCTGCAAAGCTTGTCAAAGATACTGGACTGCAGGTGGCACCATGAGGAATGTTCCTGTGGGGGCAGGGCGGCGAAAGAACAAGAACTCTACCTCGCATTATCGCCACATCAGTATCTCCGAGGCCCTTCAAGCAGCCAGAATTGATTCTCCTAATGGAACTCATCTTCCAACTTTGAAAGGCAACGGTAGAGTTCTCAGCTTTGGATTAGATGCAAATGCACCAATTTGTGATTCCATGGCTTCTGTCCTCAATCTTGGAGAGAAAAAGGTTCCTAATGGCATAAAAAATGGGTTTCATCATGGCTTTGAGGATCAAAAACTCCCTATTCCTCGCAAAAGTGGGGAAAATGGTGATGACTCTTCGAGTACATCTTCCATTACAGTTTCAAATTCCATGGGAGAAAGTAGCAAAAGCACCTTCCAACAACAACCGGTGCTCCAACATCATGGTTTCCTTCCTCAACTTCCGTGTGTTCCTTGGCCCTTTACATGGAATTCTCCCGTTCCCCCACCTGGTTTGTGTCCTTCCGGATTTCCCTTACCATTCTATCCTCCTGCTACATTCTGGAACTGTGGCATGCCAGGGAATTGGAATGTTCCATGGTTTTCTTCACTGTCATCTGCTTCAAACCCAAACTCTCCAAGCTCTGCTCCAAACTCCCCGACTTTGGGGAAGCACTCGCGGGACGGAGACATGATTAAGCAAGACTCTTTGCACAAAGAAGAAGCTTCAAAGCCAAGAAACGGGGGTGTTTTGGTTCCCAAAACGCTGAGAATTGATGATCCAAATGAAGCTGCCAAGAGTTCTATATGGGCAACTCTAGGAATTAAGAACGAGTCAGTGAGTGGGGGAGGTATGTTTAAGGCCTTCCAATCAAAGAAGGACGAAAAGAACCGTGTTGAAGCCTCTCCAGTGTTGATGGCTAACCCTGCAGCTTTATCTAGATCCCTCAATTTTCATGAGAACTCGTGAATTAATGGCACCTGTTAAAAGTCCTTTTTGCAAGGTTAGTCACTTCTTGTCTATCCAGCAAGAGACGGTGACCATCTTTGAGTGAAGGATTATTGACTTGCTTCGTTGACCTTGTATAGAAGAACCGAAAGGGTGGTAGTCTCTGATTTCCTCAGCATACATAAATGGACGGCGAGGACTAATTTTGTCTTTATTTTATTTGACATTATGAATAGAATATATAGGTTCTTTTTAGTGTGGCTAGTTTGATGAGTTTGAGTTCATGTGCATGTATAAAAATATATGTGAAATACTGATCTTTTGCCCAGAGATGGAAAAGATCTTTCATTTTGTATAAAAATCCAAATATTGTACATGTTTCGGTACTCAGTAGAAAAGTTAATAACTTTCGGAGGATTCCCGCTCTCCCTCTGTCTGAACGAACATGGACAGATATTTGCTATCCATAAATTGGGGACAAAAAACTACAGAACTAGGAAGGTAAGCTCAGCCAATACGGTGATAAAAGTAATGGATATGACAGTCTTCATTGTCCTGTCATACTTTACTCGTACATTATATGCTGTCAAAATAATCAGTATGCTTTTTTGGTAGCAGGGTGAAGTAATATGTTTTGGATTTAAATAATTGAAAAGATAACTAATTTTACAATATCATCTTCCAGAAAAAAGTAGATTTTACACTAATAATGATCAATCCTGTTATAAGATAAAATGAACTTGATTCTTATCCTTGTTTATACTCTATAATTTGTTCCTGCAAGTGAAAGACCTGGCCATAGAAGGGTGCTGAAAAGTAGAAATTGAGACATTCCTTCTTTAACTTTTAGCGTAAGTGGATAAAATTCCATATGATAGCCTTTTTTTTTTCCTTCAGATAAATAGCTTTCTTTTATCTTTTTCGAAAGAGATTATTTTCAAGAAATAGTTGTTTTTTATGTTTTGCAAAATTTGTTAATTTCTTTGGAATAAATATATACCAGAAAATATTGAATAATCTCTTGGACAGTAGGAGAGATCTACAAGTAACATCAAAGCTGAACCACTAGAATGATTTATCTAGATTTTTTTTCTTGGTCTTTTAAACTTTTCTAAAATTTTAAAGTCAATACTAAAAACTAATTTATTATCAAAGTTAATACTACCTCCATTCCATGAATAGAGTTTACAGCTATTGCACCTATTAAGAACGATAACAAATTTAATTATTTTGAATCAGTCTTCTTGAAATAATTCACTCTATTCATAAATACATCACTTTACATTGGATGAAAAAAAAAAAAAAGATTAAGCAGTTGATTTGAGATGTCAGAACTAATAATCGTATATTTAGATAACTAATAATAAATACTCTTTACATAAAAAAACATTTAATTTAGTTCAACTTACCTTTAAAAAGTTAAACAATTATATTTCATATTTAAACTAGACCAAAAAGATGGAGATATTTGTAAGTTGAATGAAATATAAGCCACACTTTAGATGAGTTGTGTTGTGATGTGATGAAGGCCCACCTAATGCTGAAACATGAAACCTTGAGTTGAGATCCTTTTCTTCTTGGCACCCAACTTTTTTGACTTTTTCTCTTTTTAATTCCCTTTTGCCCTTTCCCTCTGCAACACCAAGAAAGCAATGCCTCTTTTCTTTTCCTCCATACGTTCCCACTGCCAAATTTCAATCATCAAGCCCAACCAAAACACCATAAATACTGTTCGTTCTTCCTTAGAAGGAAGCATCCTTGCCAGTTTCTGCCCACCATTATGCATTTGGAGGGATGCCTTTTCAATAAATACATTTTTCATAATTATTCTCACTTTCTAAAACTCTCTTTTTAGTTTCACAAATAAAAGTAATTAGATTTTTTTCCTCCTAATTTTTTCACTTTTAAAAATTTTAACTAATTATTTCCTTTGTTCTTTAAATATATTTTAAATTGAAATTTTTCTTTATAAATAATACAATCAAATAAGCATTAAAAAGATTTATTTTTTATTCATTTATTTTATTTTATTTATTTATTTATTTATTATTATTATTATTATTATTACTTGGAGGTAAACAGCTTTCAAAAGAAAATACTGACACCGAAATATTGAAGCTACACATGCTTAGCTTGGATAGTGAAAAGGGTAGGAAAGTAATTTACCGACCTTTCCGTACCTATCCACCTTTAGGTGCAAGGAAAGTACCGTGATACTTTTGTTGATATCTGTGTTTGAAATTAAAAAAAAAAAATACTTGAACTTGAATTATAATTTTTTATTTAACTAAATTTATTATTATTTTTGAAAAAAATATTTATTTATTTATATAAAATTTAAGATGAATTATCTTTGAATTAATTTTTTAAAGAAATCAAATATATTGATACATTGTTTAATAAAAGTTAATTTAAATACTTCAAGTAAAACTCAAGCACATGATATGTAATCTTATTGCAACTAAATTCAATTTTTCTTTCTAAATCTTTTCATTCATTTTTTGGCATGTTTGTGCTTTATGAAATTGAAAACAGAAAAAATAAAAAAATTCAAAAAGGATTTTTTTTTTGAATTGTTTATATATATATATATAATTTGATTTGAGATAAAATTAAGTACACATAAAACTATCATAGATTATCTATGTTAATATTTTATTTATAATCATAGTTTTAAGATGAATAATTAAAACAAAAAATGTTAAATTTAAAAACAAAACTAATGTAATTTATTGAAATTTTAACATTTTAAAGTAATCAATTTTAATGTACTATAATTTAAAAATATTTTCTATTTATTAAATCTATAGTAATTTTTAATTTTAATTTATTATTTTTAAATACATTGATATAAAAAATCATTTTATCGCGTCTATCAAAGCAACCACAATCTTTTATTTTCTTTTCTTTTACTTTTCACATATTTTCTCTCAATCCAAATAAGCTCTTCCATTTTCAGGATTTTAAACAAAATTTTCAAAATAATGATTAGATTCTTACCTCTCCTTTTCCTTCTAAGAATCGTTCTTAAAAACCCGTATGTTGTAGAAAAATTATTTTACCAACTAATTAAGCATTGGCGTGTGTGTTTCGCATTTTAAAAAAAAATAAATAAATAAAGTATTCAAAAGAACGTGGCAAAATATATATCACTAGTACTTATCAATGTTTATATATTGTGTAATATTGTAGTCTTTCAAGAATTGGATTGTAAATTGATTTAAACATTAAACCTCTTTCTACTACAATTCTAAAGTTTAGAGATTATATATATATATTTTTTATAGAGGTTCCATTTTAATACGAGTTATAATGACTTAAAGAAGAATATGAATCTATATAAGATTATAATACCCATGTTATATTATTCTTTAGAATCTTTACTTAGAATGTTTTAACATGATATCATAAATTCAAATGAATAACATCAAAAGTTAATAAATTTATAATTGTATTTGAAAATTAGCTACATTCATGTATTCTGTAATAAAATAGTTATACCTTAAACGTTTTGTCTAGATTATTTCTTATCATATCTATATCAAAATATTTTCACATTTCTTATAAACAAAATGAAATGTTTCCCAACACTTTTGATTTTTTTTTTTATTTGGCAACATAAAATTGTTAGACATGATAATAAAATTATAGGTCCTCGGATAAGAAAATAAAGGTTGTTATTGTATTACTCTTTACAAGCCCAACAAGAAATATAAATCTAAGGACGAATTTTTTCTGCACCCCCCATATCCTTGTCCTGTATCTCCATAAGTTTTGAAAATGTCAAAATTGTCCCTGTAAAAATGACCAAAATGATATTCTGTTTTTTTTTTTTAAAAGTTACTGAACCGGATGCCCTCCATCCGGTTTACAATTTTTTTCAAAATGTAAACCGGATGGGGGGTCATCCGATTCACATTTCCAAATGAAAATGTGAACCGGATGGCACCCCATCCAGTTTAAATTTTGGGAAAAAAAAATTGTAAACCGGATTGGGGCGATCCGATTCACATTTTCATTTTGAAAATGTGAATCGGATCGCCCCCCATCCGGTTTACATTTTGGTTTTTTTTCAAAATGTAAACCGGATGCGGGGCCTCCGGTTCATATGAAGTTCATCTTCTCCGATGCATATTCACCGTCGATGACAACTCAATCATCAAATTAACTACCCTAATCATCAATACCACTCACAAATTGCTAATAAACATAAATTTTTTTTACTTTTCACTTGTTTAAAGCTTTAATTTAGACTGAAGCAAATACGCAGCTTCTCCTCCCAGATATGTGATGCGAATGTTGCAGACTCTCACCCACACGCACATATCACTTTTGTTGACGGTGAAGGTGAAAAACAGATATAATGACTGAACCGGATGCTACAATAAAGCAATGAATCAGATACAAACAAAGGGAGAATGAATCGAATAAGAGTGGTTAAGGAGATTAATTGGGATAGAGGATATTTTAGTCTTTTACTATTTATCATTTAAGAACATGTTTTTATTTTTCACTAAACTATAAAGGTGCAGGACGAGGATATTGGGGTGGAGGAAGAATTCGTCAAAGAAATATAAACCCTAAATGACAAGTTATGGGAAGCCCTTTATCATGAATTGAAAAGTAGTTAGACAAAATAATCATTAAGTCCTCTAGAAACTCTCAACCTTTTGCAAAAATAGTGACAACACCAATCATTGAAACTTTACACTTCTTTTAATAGGTACTTTCAATATAACAGTAAACATGTACAACACATCAAATTTTTCAAATTTTAGATACTACATACTAGCAACGATGGTGTTATACAATGTAAAATATGTGTATAAGCATTAATCACACTAGCTATACATCGGACATATAGTCTAAAGAAGTCATTTACCATGTCTGACGACCTACCTTTCATGCCTGTTGCCTAGTATGTTACATACAAACAAAAACCACTCAATAATGACCCACCTTTTTAACATCAAATACTAGTAAAATGAATCACTGAAAATTTTTCTTGCTCGAACTAGAAAGATTTGAGAGTCCTCGCTTCTAATGAACAAATGGTCAAAAAAACATTTAGAAAAGGTTTGTAAGTAGGACAATTTGGTGAGCCATTAGTCAGACAGATAGTTTAGGATATGGTTGAAGTCCAGTCCCATCCACATGTCAATTGATATCAAAGAATAAATGACGAAGAAACGAACATAGAAAATAGAGATAAGAGTAAGAACGATTTCAAAACCCTTTGTCAAAGATTTTGTGAAACCAGATTGCACATGTTTGTGTCATAAAGATCCAACCAATGAAGAACAAGTCCATTAGTTGTGAGACCATAAATAGTTTGTTCTCTAATATAATGTTTTCAAGTTTTCAAACTCTCATTCTTAATACACAATAATATTATATTCTAAAGAAAATAGCAAGTTCAATTACCAATAAAAGAGTAAGACAATTCTTATATAGAATGTTGACCATTATAAAACTTGATAATTGTTAAGATGATTTTAAAATAATGCTTACATAGTTATATATAGGATGAGATAATCATTCTAAAATTAGCCGTGTTATTGAAAAATAGAAAATACAATTGTTATGCAAAATCATTAACACAAAACTTTTAAAATGTATTTGTTTTAGAAGAATTATGAAGATAAACTCGAAAAAAAAAACTATATATTGATTAGTGAAAGAAAGAAAATACACAAAATAATAAAAATAAAGAGGTAAAAAAAACAGAAAGATAAGAGAAAAAATTAAAAAATAAAAAGAGAAAAATAAAAAAAAAGTGTAAAAATTGTACATAAAGATAAAAAAAAAGAGAAAAAAAAATTTAAATAACATTAAATATTCAAGAATAAGTAAGAGTTATCACTTAAAAGAACTTACATGGTGAAAGAAACTTATATTTAAAAAAGAATATTATTAAACTTCAAATATAACACCACTGTAAATAATTTTTTTAACAACAACTAAAACATAGTTTTAGAAATAGTTCTTCAATCATAATTGATAAATGTTTCATTTAAAAATAAAGATTGAACAACAATTCAAAATCATTATTATATCTCCACATATAATTATGGTTCCAGTTATAATTGTCGTTACATGTGTGAGTTATGATGATAGTTCTCACAATAACCATCATCTTATACATTATAAATTTAGTTTTTATTATGATCAACTTTCAATAATGAATGTTTGTAAAAATCATAGTTGAGACTATCATATAACTACAAAATAATTGTCTAACACAATTTTTAATCAAGATAGAGATTACTAAAAATGTAATTAAAGTAAAAAATAAATAATTTGAATCCATATATAATTTACTAAAAACGTAATCAAAATGTTAAAGCATAATTAAAAGTCTTATAAAATTAAGTACTGTAAAAGTTATACGGCTTTTCCAACTATCTTAGACAAAATATTATATCCATATATTTTTTATGTGGTTTAATGTTTTTGAAGTTAATGGTCGTGTTTATTTATAAACAATAAATAATTAGAAATTGATATATTCGTAAATTATAATGAATTATGTCATTTGAACTTCAATTAATAATAGTTTTTAAAATAATTGTCATTTATTACGTTACATAATAGTTGTATTCATTATTTTTTATTTGGTTATGATTTTTGGTTTGGTTTGTTTATTACATAACAAATAAAAGATAACAAGAATTAAATTAATTAATTAAAAAATAAAAAGAGAACAAAAAATATATAATACTTTTAGTTACATTTATGTAATTTTGATCTTCTGATTTGTCTTCCATATATTATATTTGGAATAGAAACTAAAAAAAATAAAGACATTGGTTAAAATATAATTATCTGAGGTAATATAATAGAGGTATGAAAAGTAATTTATTTATTTACTACAAATATTTAAGAAACTTTGAGATTTGAGATTTAAGAATAAAAATGTGATCATAAAAAATATAATCGTTGTTAATAACATTTAGATTTAAAGATAACTAATGCAAAATATTTAAATAGGACTATCTGTAAATACTAGAATATTTCACAAATTAACAAAAGGTATTAAAAATTACTAAATACATTACTAATAATAAAAATTACTAAATATTCGCACGTGTAAATACATTCTTTAAAACTAAAAATATAAGTAACTAAATGCTCTCATTTTGTATCATAATTACATAAACTTCAATTCTTAAGCCTATATAAACTAACAACTTTTAGGCGTGCATATCCAAACTATATAAACTATAAACAATAAAATTTAATGTAATCGAAAAATATAAAGAAAGTAGCAATCCAATTTGTAATTAACAGAGGAGGAGGAAAACGAGGGTTTGTGTGACGACAACCAAAAACGCAGTGAAGAAAGCTGATGGTTGAGATGATGAAGCCACGCTTGCAGAATGTTCAAGCTTTCAAAGTCCGTATTTTTTTATTGCATTCTTTTTTTTTTATTTCAGTATGCAATTAATTATTTATTTTAAAATACTTTTAAACAAGTTGTAAGTACATTATTATCGTAAAAAAATTATTTATTTTAAATAAATATATAAGTGGAAAAATAATAAAAAACTTTAGAAAAAAAAAAAATCGTTTTATAACAAAGAGACTAAAATAATTGATTTTTTTAACTTCAATTGGTAAGAATGTTCTTAAACGAATTAAAATTTATATACAATGTGGAAGTATTTTTAGAAGAGCCTAAGATTCTAATTAAACATTAATTTAAATTTTTATAAAAGTTTATATAAAGAAACTCAAAGGTTACTTAGTGATGAATAGAGAAGAATATTATTTTCAAATTCGATTTTTAGTGACTTTGTGAATATAGAATAATATTATTTTTCAATTTTATAATGACTTTAAAGAAGAGATGACAAACTTTTAACAAATCAATTCTTATTAATTTTTTTAAGTTTTTTTAAGTGAGTATAAGAAGGAATAGATTTTATTTATAAGTTTGTAAGCTCCTAACATTTATTAGTTCAGTAAAACTAAAAATTACAAAGTGCAGTTCAACTGGTAATTTTTTATATATTTGATCTTGTATTTTCTAAATGTTTATATATTCCAAAAATCCTTTGATGTGTGTATAAATAAATAAAAACAAATATTTAACAAAGATGACACGTATAAATAAATTATTTCACAATTAGTATTTTTTTATAAATGATATAATTTTATTACTTATATTAATTTATAATTTTAATATCTTGATTTCATATCATTTTATATTATATCAGTTTATCATTTTATTTTTTACTCTTGAAGTAAAGGTGTTACTTTGAATGACCATTATTATATTTTGTTAAAATATAAATCTAATTACTCTTTTTTTAGAGAAGTATAAATCTAAGTATTAACATATATTTCATTTGAGGTAGTTGTTTCTTACACAATACATATTCCTATATTTAATAAATTCTCAATATACTAACAATTTTTTCATTATTTTATTTTAAAATTTATTTATTAAATGATTTTTCTTTCTGGTATAGACTCACAGTACATAAATAAGTGTAATCAAGTAAAAAACTATTAACTTCTCTTCTAAATATTAATAAACTTTCTTGATAAATAAAAAAAATCTAATAAATATTAAGAAATGTCTATATTTTTTTAAGCAACATTGAATTAGTTATCATAAAACTAAATATTTGAAAATAATGTGTTAAATTGAACTTTTTAAATTGTTATAAATATCTTAACAATATCCAACATCATTTTTATTATTGTTAAAAAAAATATAAAAAAAATGTTTAGAAAAAAAATTATTTAATATATAAAATAACAAGAATATTATTGATATTTTAATTTTTTTTAAATAAAGTAAACATTTTGTATCGTACAGAAAACAACTACCTTCATTTGATATTTCGGAAAAAAAACAACTACCTTCATTTGATATTTCGGGAAAACATTGTATTTGGTTAGAGTATGAATCTAAGTATTAATATATATTTGATCTGGTTGTTTATGCCTTTAAATGTAAACGACGAATTATTTTAATCATTTTTATATAATTATAAAACTACATTTATTAAACATTATTTATATATTGTTTTTTATTATTATTACTTTATTATAGTTTTTTTGATCACAAATTCTTTGCTGATTCATTACCCAATTTGCTTTAATAACATTGGTTTTAATAAAAGCATTCAAACTTTATTGTATACTTACATTAATTTAACATTGATTTAATTACTTATTTCATCTGTGTAACTACAAAAATTTTCATTTTTACCATCCACACTTAAAACATATATTTTTAGTTCTTACACATCATTTTCAATATTTTTTTTATCCTTATACATATTAAATGTATAGGAACTAAAACAGAATGTTTTCAAGTGCAAAGACTAAAAGCAAAAGATTTTGCAACTATAAAAACTAAATAAATAGTTAAACCTTTAGTATTTAACAAAATTATAATACATAATTATTTGTTTTAAAAGTAAATTCTAACATATTTATATTATTCTGAAGCAATTATATTACCTTTGACTATTTTATTAATACTTCTACCTAATTCTATTACATTGTTAAAAAAATAAAATTTAATTTTTGTTAGCATGTGCTTTAAGTACATACGTTAACAATTAAGCATGAAATTTGTTAGACGTCATTCAATTTTCAACTCCTTAATTTGTACCTTAAAGCACATGCTAACAGAACCCATATAAATTATTTATTTGTTTCTCCTCAAACTAATTATTACAGAAAAAATAATGGCTACACACCTACAGAAAATTGCAGAAAACATAAGTATGACTTATTACAACAAAAGATCTACAAAGTTTTGTAACTTTTATTTAATTTCAGTCCATAGAAGAGAGTGTATTCAAAAGAATACATTAAAAAGTATGCTAATGACATCTATCTATTATAAGATATAGGTTGCAATCAAAATACCATTTCGTGTTCAAATCTTCTCTCTCTGCCTATTAGATAGGCACGACCTCTTTAATGTCGATGCAAGATTTGAATACGACCTTATCATGTTAAAAGATTGAAGGATCCATTCCAGTTGCTATGATATTGTAGGTAAATTGCAATAAAGCATATGGAAAAGAATGAATAAAGTGTACAAGGGAGTGCCACTTGCCTCACAAATCATGCTTCTAAAAAAAAAACCTAGAGTTTTGTGGACGAAGAGAGAATAATGAAGCAATACTAGAATATATCAACTTCAGCAACCAACAATGACATCACTTTCTTTGCAGTTTCAACTTTTCTGTACACAAATGAAACTCAAAAGATTTTGTCAGGATGAACAGCTACAAGATCATCATTTAAATCCATCTAGATGAATATGGAGAAAGATGATCATTGAATTCTACATCCCCCAGAATCGGGTCCACGCCGGACATTGCCATAGGCAGACAATTCAAGAAGATCCATATCACGATCTGTGCAATGCGTCCAGTACTCTAGTTAATATAATCATCATAATTGATAAATTTCGAATTACTATTATAGTTAATACCATCATTACAGGTGTACCTGAAACCCTGCAATAAGAACTCTTTTGAATAAGTTCAGCTTTGGAGATATCTGTTCGATTACCCTTTGAACGATTAACTGTTGCCTGAAAGCCATAGATAGAAACTTCATTGAATGAATCAAGGGAAACAGATTAAGTCCCTAAATTTTATTTTACCACTTGCAAAAAAATCAAATTGGAGTAGGGCAGTAAATTGTAGTAGTAAAACTAAAACCCCATGAACATACCAAATTGAAGAGGGAAATCATATAAACACCTAATAAAATTAACGGCACCCTTTTGGGACTAGTGAATAGAAACTATAAAGTTTGAAAATCATACAGATATAGAGTAATGGAAGAAACAGAAAGAAATGTCAAATTGCAGCAAAGGGGTCACTTTTTTGAGAACCACATAATAGCCATATTAACAAGCCGGTATCCCCCGATTTACCTTGGCTCTAGTAATGTCCCTGATTAGTTGAATTTCCACAAATATCTTAACAGAATATTTTTTGACAGTGCACTAAAAAGGAAAATCCATTACAGAAAGAAATATGGATGATTTTTACGCACTAGTGTAAAAAAGAAATGGTTATACTTAAATCAAGTTTACCAGCATCATTGTAATGTAACAGGTAAGGACAGTGCAAATGTTAAATTTTAAGAAAAAAATCGCATTAACACATTTTTCTCAAAATTCATACTACAAGGTTCTGTCAAAGCCTATGGCCAGGTTCTCCCTTCAAAGGGAAACAAAGAAATGGAGGGAAAAAAAGGAAAATTCTTACCTGTAATACTTGACAGTTTTCCAGAGAGCTTTCCCCCCCCTGTAGTTTCACAAAAACACCCAAATAAAGAATGAGAAAAATGAAAATTAAAACCAAAATGCATTAGCAAGCAACTTAAAATGGTTCTGATATTTGTAGGATCCCATAAAAATCCATCATCGTCTTCTCCTTCACTAATAAAGTTGACAGCTAAACTCAAAATTTCGTTTCCACTTCATTTCTTTCCCCGCCACGACACTAATCAAAATCTAGTGATATTTACAGAAAAATCAAGTCTAGAAGAAACGCAGCAAAGGCTCAAAAAGGACAGGCCGTAACAGTAATTTTCATTGAAGCTGCTTCTCCTTCATTGATGTGGGAATATGTAATATATAGATTATGCAGCGCATATAAAAGTGCAGAGTAGGTTCTTCTTCTCCTAAGACACTTTGGTACAATACCACATAGGCATACAGCAATTCAGAGAAATCCAATTATTGAGACGAAAAGCAATAGAAATTAAATTAAGAAGTGAAAATAAAGGGTATGACCTTAGAGTAAGGGACAATGTGGTCGTAGTCGTGACAGAGACAACCGGGGCAACCTACGAGCTTGCGAAAGACAGTATTGCCGAGGGCGTCCCTGCGCCAGCGGTCGGGGTCTCGCCCTTTGACCTTGTCGGCCTTTTCCCAGCATTTCTGCTTAACGCCGTGAGGGAAGCTCCGAGGGTTAGGGTTAGGATAATCGTGCGAGAGAGAGGTGACGTTATCGTCGACGTCGAGGAGAGTGGCAGAGGGTGATGTGCTTCGTTTGGATGAAGAAGAAGAAGATAACTTAGACGAAGAGGTTTTGGATCGGTCCTTCAGTGGTGACGAAGACCGTGCCCTTCTTCCTTCTGCTCTGCTACTCGAATCAGTAGCATAACTTCCCCTCATTCTCAAATTCCCTTTTTCTTCCTTATCCACAATCAGATTTTATAATTTAGGGTTCTCTTGAAAAACGTATACTTAACTTTTTTTAGGAGGACATATACATAACTTACAAATAAATATACACTTGTTATTAAAAAAATAAGCCATGGAGTATTTTTTTAGTTTTTTAAAAATAAATAATCTGTCTTTCATAGAAAAATAATATTTTTTTCCTTCTTTTATACAAACAAAAACTTACATATGACTTGCTAAAAAAAACTTGTATGACACATTTTTAAGATAATTATTGTAAAATTTTATTGACATAGTAAAAAAGAAAAATAGGATAATAATTTGATAAAAAAATAAGAAAACTTATTACAATAGTGAGTATATATCTCAGTGGACCTTTTCAAAAACGTGAATGAAACTTAAAACCGAAGGAAATAGGAAAAAAAAATAAAATAAAGACAGACACAAACATGTGAGTTTGTTTTAAAACGTGGTCTATTTTGGAGGTGCATGCGGAGGAAGACGTGGCAAACATAAAGGTTGAAGAGAAAGAGGAAAATGTGTTGGTTTTGTTGGTAGAGGAGGTGTTTGTTGCATACGGTGCCAACGATTGGGGTCTCCCAAATCTCACCCTCCATATTCATGTTATGAGCTTGGTTGGTTTCCCAAACCCTACCCACCGAAATCACAGCTACACCTTTCATCTTCCAACAATTTGTTAGCTCTTAGATATCATATCCAGCTTTCCTTCTTTCTCTCTACTCGCCATCTTCCCATAAACAAATGTTGCTGTGATTCTTCAGTTACCTCACACCTTCACCCTTTTTTTTTTAACATTTCCTTTCACTTCCCTCGATTCTTTTCCTACCCTCTGTCTTCACTCTCTCAATAAGGTTTGTTTTCTTTTTTTACTTTACCACAATTTGGATTTTCCTCAAAGCATTGCCCCTTGGTGTTCAAGTTTGATTCTTTCGCTCCATATTTGGGCTAGTTTTTGTTTGTTGCATCCTTTTTTTAGCCTGGAAAACTTTTTTACCAGATGGGGAATTTAAAATCAATTAGTATGTTACATCGGAAAATGTATTATCAAAATTTGCTTATATTAATGATTTGTTTTCAATTGTTTGTGGCAATATTTGGGGCAAGGGTATGTAAGGCTAAATGTGTTACTCTTAATCCTAAGTTTGCAGGATGGGAAGGGTTAAATTGAAGATAAAAAAACTAGAGAGCATAAGCAATCGGCATGTGACTTATTCAAAGCGTAAAAGTGGAATTTTAAAGAAAGCAAAGGAATTATCAATACTATGCGACATAGACATTCTGCTTCTCATGTTTTCTCCTACAGGAAAGCCTACATTACTACAAGGAGAGCGCAGGTAATAGTAATGATGAAAATATTTGTGTGGTGTTGAGGATGACTGAATGATGTTGTTGTGAGTGAGTTGAACATTTATGTCTGAATGGAAGAACAAACAAAAAACCTTGTTATGACATTTGTGAATTTCTATGAGGCAACAACATGCTTGCTATAACAAACATGGTATGACATATAACACCCAATTTTAAATTTTTTTTTTATGTTAGAAGTATGTTTTATAGTAAACTTTTATTGTTTCATACAAACACACTCTCTGTTGTAGGAGCAAATAATCTTCTAGGAGGATAAGCAGATATTATTAGCTTTATATATATACCTCGTAACTAGAGAATGCAATTTAATACCATATATTATTTTATTGGGTGGATCTTGAATAAGAGATTACTTTCACACTTGAAATTTGAAATCAAGAAGTATATATTCTTTGGACTGTTTGTTTATTGGATCAAAGAACTGTAGTCGAACTTTTCTCAGTATGATTGGAATTCTTTCCCTTAGTTCCGGAGGTCTTGTTAGATTGAATTTAGCAGTAAATGAAAACATGAGTGTGTAAAATTTTTTTCAGTTCTTTTTTGTAGTTTTGTAACATCTATTAATAAGCATAACATTATCTACTTAAAACTACTAGATTGGTTGGTTCCTGGTAACTTATAAAGAAAGGATTCTAATCTATTTGCTAGTGTTTCTAGTCAATCCTTAACTTGAAACAAGAAATTAAAATAATTACAAATGTATATGCAACAATTGAATAGTTGAAAAGAAAAATAACAACTCAACAACTCCAACGCTAACAACAACAAAAGTCTAATTACACTAAGATTTTTGTTCAACATATTTGATGAGTATTATGTTGGTTATCAAGGGTCCTAGAACCTTTATCCTTTAACCAGGCTTGATCCAGCAACTCAAGCATTATATGTGAGATATATTTATATATAATATAGTTTAATATTCTAAATGGTATAAAAAGACAGAACCATAGTATTGTTAACCAGCGTGTCCTTTTTAACGCCCATATTTCATTTGTATTGTTCAAGTTTATAATTTGTTTTCTTTCAAGTTATAACCAAGTCCAAATAGTTATATTAATTGTTTTGTTTTTTTTCACAACGTGAAAGATACTATATTCATGGAATATTATTAATAAAAGAAATGCACGTATCAGGACTTAAAATGCAAAATAATAAATTCGTGTATAATCATTAATAATTTTGAATATTGGTTATTATTTTCAGCAATATTGAGGAGGTTGTTGCAAAATTTGCGCAACTTAGCCCACAAGAAAGGGCCAAAAGGTTTGTCAACCTTTTTTGTGAAGTTTAATCGTTTCTTATTTGTCATTTGTTAGTGATAAAGAAGCTAATATATTTTCTTGTTTTATTGAGCAGGAAAATGGAAAGCCTTGAAGTAAGATTACTCTGTTTTTCTCAATTATGTCTTCTACGTACATTGTCTTTGTTTTGTCAAATGCATCTGTTCTGTTGACTCTACATTTTGTGATGTTTAGATTCTAATTTGGTTTTAAATTTAGGCGCTAAAGAAAACCTTCAAGAAATTGGATCATGACGTAAAAATACAGGATTTCTTAGGTTCAAGGTAAGTTTCTGTGATTATCAATTTGTCAATATCTTTCACATAAAGCTTTCTAAAGTTTCTCGGTTTCTACATTGCAGCAGCCAAACAATGGAGGTACAATTTCTTCATAGACAACGCTATGCTTAATAATAATGTCAGAATCTTAAGGTAGTAGTTGAGCAACCAAAATGTTATGATCTGTGTGTAGGAATTATCTCATCAAGCGAGGATTTTACAAGCTCAGCTCACAGAAGTGCATCAGAGACTGAGGTGCAACTTTGGAGCTTTTGGTTGTTAAAGTATTTCTTTTTCTTTTTGGTTTTATAAGCTCTCTTGTTGAAATATTATTCGTTTGACCTCTTCAGGTTTAGTGTTTTGCAATCAATTGGTTACTTTTATCCCTTATCTAGCAGGCATATGCATTATTTTCATGTGCATTTGAACTTTGACATGTTCCTTCATGCTCATACTCATTCATGTTCACATGTCAAAATTATTTCAAATGATGTCTTAACTTTTGATGTTTCTTTAATCTTCTTGACATTTGGGTTTTATATAAAATGGTTTATTATAACATCGAGAGATGAAATATAACAAAATATTATTCTATCCCCTTCCCTTAAACAAAACACTAGCATAGTTATGATATTGAGTGTAGTCAACATTTGATTTGTTACTAGAATGTTATAAGTAGGTAAATAGTATTACAAAAGGAAGGCAATAGTAGTTAATACTATTTTATATAATATGCATCATTTATGTTTTGGCAATGAGCAAGAAAATCCGATTAAATTTCACATTTTGTATCACATATTCTACCAGTTGTGAATATGAGGCACAACCGGTTAGAGAAGTGAAACCATTATACTCGTTCACCTTTCTTAAATATCTAGATTTTCATGGTTATAGGAATTGTACTAGTTCGATTTGAGTCTACTTTATAGATTTGAGCAATTCATATACATTAACATCCATCGAACTTCTACTTGATTTTTCCTCAACATTAAGTCTATCATAATACACACATAATGCTATATAAAGTTGATGTTGTCATACATGAGTTATGGATCATGAAAGTTTAAGTAATAATCATAAATTAATATCGTGTTTAAATTTTCAACTTTTTAGCTATTGGAATAATATAGACAAGATCGACAATTTAGAGCATCTTAGGCAAATGGAAGAGTCGTTACGAGAATCAATCAATCGAGTGGGCCTGCAGAAGGTAAGACTTCTGTTTCATGCAGACTAGCCATATTGTTATGTCATCTTCAAATGACAAGTACACCAATCCATGAACAACAAATGATTTGTATTTTAACATGTCAACATGCTTTCTTAAATTAACAGGACAATTTAGGAAAGCACCAATTCATTTCACTTGAATGTGCTAACCAGGTAAAGTAAATGTTGTATTTTGTCTTTCTTAATATTTCATGTTCTTCTTTCCAAAATATTTATTTGGTATATTGTTGCTTCATAGTTACAGGAAGGGATGACATTGCCCTTGATGATGGCAAGTCTACAAGAATCTCAACCACTGTCTTGGCTTTTGAATAATGATAATCATCAATTGTTGTTACCAAATGAACCAAAATTTCTACCATATAGGTGGGTTACCTCATCTATATAACCTTGTGCTACTTGTTTGTTAGTGTGGAACTGAATTATTTCCCTTGAAGATATATATTTTAACAAGCTAGCAAATATGCTATGTTTCATTAAACTAATGGTCTATCAATTTTTTTCCTAAGATTGCCTTATAGCACCTTATTATTCATCTTTCAATGTAGTTACTGATTTAATTGTTCAACATACAGTGATAATACCAATAGAGACGCTGAGTGTTCCACTGACATTTCAATTCCAAGCTATTCAAGTTATATTGGGAGCAACAAACTTGAAGTTGGTAGCTCTCCCCAGGTGACTACTTTGGGTCAAGGAGGTGGTGCAGCAATGAACGAGTTAAATGGAACTACATACTTAAATGTACAACGTTGTGACCAATTTACATTCCCTCCTCCACAAGATATTGAGGAAACCAAACATTTACCAACGTTGAACAATAAATCAAACACCGTGGATTACCAAGTTAACAACTTTGATCTTTCGGGTTCCCTATTCGAAAATGGACATCAATTTTGGAATTCTGCTTCGGGGTCTTGTGGTATTGCCATGTATAATGAGAACGGCTACCACAGGGTAAGCAATCCTTTTATGTTTCAATGATTCATACTTCCTAGTTTTAAGGTATATTTTGAATTTGCATTAAGAGAACTCGAACAAAAGATAACATTTATTGTGTTTCAATTGTTTATGTTGGACTTTGGTCCCTACTTTTCTTGTAGACAATTTGACTTGAGGTTGTTTCTAATTTCCTATATTTTGCAGTAAATCATTGACTCAACTATTCATACTAGCCTTTTTCGAGTGACAAGGATGTTAGTTGATAAAGTGATGACAAAATGCTTGCAAATTATCTCTACAAAACCCAGATTAGATTGTCTCTCCACCTATGAGGTCAACAAGGTTCGTAAGAGTGGACAATATTAGTTGTATATATTGTAAGACTTGTAGGATGCAGTTTCTTCACATGCCACTATTAAATACACTAACTCTTTTACTAGTAGATTTTTGGAATTGATTAATCCAAGCTGTAAATTTGAATTTTGTACAAAAGTTATTTTAATGGTCTTATAAGTGAAAGTTTACTTGTTCCGTAGTCCCTTGCCACACATACAATCTTTTTATCTAAGAGCATATTATTCAGAAATCAAAGTTTCAAATTAGTCTTTAATATTGTAATGGTATATGAACAACTGTGCTTTAATATTTTTATTCAGATTTGAGTCCGAGTAAATAGAGATGTATCAAGGATAGTGAGTCAAATTTCTCAATCAAGACCAATCGACATATTTTGCTCTTTTAAGATAAAAAAAAAAAAAGCTTTAAACCAACCAACTTCTAATTTTTTTTAATCCTTTAATCCGTTTATTTGAAATTTTAATGTATTATTAACCTTAGTTTTGAGGAAGATAAACCATAATCTTTCATTTAAATAGAAGATTTTATAATTTATAAGATTGTCTAATACATTAAATTCAAATTAACTTATTTTAACTTGTTTTTATTTTTTAAATATTTTGTTTAGATAAAAAGTTTAAAATTATTAATTTAAATTTTTTTCCTTTGGATAAAGGATTGCAATTTTCACTATACAAAATATTTAAATATAAAATAATTATTAATAGTTTAAAAATATTAATATTGATTTTTTTAATTAATTTTAATCTTTTTACTGATTTTTTCAATTAAATATCGGTTAAAAAATTTCTCTAATTAACATTGATAAAAAAATAATTAATGTTCTTTGAAAGTTTTTTTTATCAACATTAGAAAAAATAATAAATTATTGATACATAATAACAACATTGTCCATGATGAAAAACAAATCACTACAAATAATAATAAAAAAAAGAATAATCATAAACGACATCAATTAAAAAAATTAGTTATAAAAAAAAATAACCTGGAGAAAATCTTTACTAATATTAAACTATGAATAATAGTAATTTACAAAAGTAATAAAATATTTCTAACAATAAAAGAGGTTTGGTAGCCTTATATTACCAAAATTAGTTTAACATTTTATAGAACTTATTATTTTCATATCGAAAGAGCAATATTTATTTCTATTAAAAACAATATATATATATATATATATATATATATATATATATATATATATATATATATATATATATA
>Ga0209489_100208_pt1 | contig 96592 bp, 47 predicted proteins | sample SiratrowhiteBW_FD_187527 | JGI IMG/M metagenome (GOLD analysis project Ga0209489, IMG submission 187527) | Root nodule microbial communities of legume samples collected from California, USA - Siratro white BW (SPAdes) (version 2) | ecosystem: Host-associated > Plants > Roots > Nodule | place...
ATATTATTTGTAGATAGAAAAATAATTTTCCTTTATTTTTTTTTTCTGTCATAATGTTCATATTTTAAAACAGCTGGCCTAGCTTTTCAGCCACAGAATAAAAAGACCTCAATTATATAACTACGATGATAGTTCATATCTGGTCCCAAAATATGAAATGGACATTCGTGAATGAGACTACACGTGATCAGCATATATATTGTCAATAAATAAACGAACAAAAGAGAACTAACTGAGACTAATGGAACATGCAAATATAAATATATATAATGCAGGTACAAGTTGAAGTACTATGTTCTCTAGCTGTTGTTTAAAACCTCTTTGAATTTTAATTTGCTGATTAGAGTTTTGTAGGTTATCAATAGAAAAATCTGTGTGCCACAACTGTGTTACTGTAGTTCAAGAGTTTTAATTTACAATTGTTGTAACAAAGTTACTGTGTATGACACTGTTAAAGAAAGTAGACCTCTAAACTACTGATTTCAAAATTCTATTTATAAACTTTAAAATCATTATTCCCTATAAGGATAATGAATTTTGCAAGATAACATTGTTTTGTTTTGATTATGGAGTGAAAAAGAAAAAGAAAACAAAAAAAATGTAGTTATTTAGATTAAGCAAACAGGGTAATTGATTTGGTAGAATTTTATATTTTTTATATTAATATGTTTAAAAAAGAATATGTCAAATAATTTTTAAAAATAATCTGATATAAAAAAAAATTCTTTATATTAATAATTTTATTTAATATTTTTAATATTAATTTTAATCAATTTTTAACATTAAATTTAATTATTAATTTGTTAATATTGATTTTAATCATTTTAAATATTTTTAATATTAATTTAATCAATTTTAACATTGATAATTTTATTATTGTTTTATATTTTAATATTAATTTCATTACAATTATTTAATATTTTATGTTTTGAAAATATTCATTCTAATCATATTTAACAAAAATGTTCAAAACGTTAATATAGTTGATTGACATGAGTATTAAATATAATACTCTATATTTTTAAAATGTTCATTTCATGCATTTTAGGTTTTTGCAAAATGTTGTTTTGGTCCTTTTTATCTAAAGTATTGAATAGGATAGTGGACATTTTAATCAATTCATTAACGTTTTAGGTAAAAAATAGATTAAAATAACAAATTTAAAAATAAAGCACCAAATTGATCTTTTTAAACTTTAATGTACCAAAATGTAAACAAGCAAAAGAAAACTAAAAGTAACATTTAGTAAAAGACATATTTAAGAAAATGAAATTAGGTCTTCAATAAGAGTCTATTAAATTTAACTAGTCACTCTATATTTTTATTGAAATTGAACATAAATATTAAAAAATTACAACATTTTTTATATTTTTATTGACCTAGTTAGGCTTATAAGCCCAAATCTATGTGTATAGATCTATTGGACCAAATGCAAGATCTATCATGCATATGCGTGGAAGAAAATAAAATAAAAAATACGAAAACAAAAAAAGGAGATAAAGAATAAACATCATGATTCAATTATTAACCTCATGGACCATAAACAAAATATTGGACATTTTTGTGAAAAAAAAAAAAAAAAAAACTTCATGCATTTTATATTTCTAAGCCTACAGTGAATCTTGAAATAAATAAACAAGAATACATAAAAATAAAGGACTTATTTAATTATCATAATGATAGGATAGCACTGTACCTAATAAAATAAAAGGAAAATATTAATTTGATCCAATATTTTATGTGTATTATGATAAAAATCATATGATAATAAGTTGTGATATCGCTGATTACAATGACAGAAACAAAGATGGAAAAAAAATAATTATAATAACAAGATAATAAAAATAAAAATGATAATAGTTATTATAAAAATATTAATAATGATAACGTTAATGACATTAAATATAATAGTAATAATATCATTAATGAGGATGATAATATAATATTACTTGTTCTTATAGAGATGATGCTGTTATAATGATTATAAAATTAATGATCAAGATAAATATGAACACAGAAATAGAAAATATGATCAGATAAGTTTTAATAATAATAATGGTAAAAAAAAGTCATCCTATTAACTGTCTATTAATACAATGAAAATTTCCATGACATTGACAATTATGTATTCATACATAAACAATTAATTGTATCAAAAGTAGCTGAGGATAAATGAACATAATAATGGACAATAATTAATATATGATTAATGATGTCATGAAATTATTGAAATGTCTAATTATAATTAAGTGTCTATAAGATGTACTTTCAAGGGTAAAATAATGAAAACAAACACAGAACTAAAGCTTCTAAACAAGAGGAAACCAAAAATGATTTGCAAGAACAAAAAAAAATTGCTTTGCAAGAAGCAAGATCTAGCAATTGCCTATCTCAGAATAATACAGTAGATACAACATCCATTTGAGGCATCAATAGGAAGTTAAAAATGACTGCATCTAGCAATTAAGGAGTCCCATGATTTCCTATTCTACATCTAAACAAAATACACTGAACAATTACATAGAAACTGACAAAACTCAAAGCAAAACACTGGATTATGACTCCACTGCCATCATAGAAACCGAGTCAGGTTCACGACCATGAACTCTAAACCGATATATACATGTGTGTGAAGGGCTTCCATGGTTGGATGTAAAATCGAGTCGTACTGTGTTGATGAGACCAATAGCAGCTGAATTCAGCACGTTGAATGTTTGCGCATTGCTCTTCTCAAGGTCATAAGTAAATTCTGATAGAAGATACATCTTTTCAATGTCAATTGCAGAATCAAGGCCCTGCAGCCAACCAGAGACCCTACAGTCTTTAGGGGCACTTGATCTGTCATATGCAACGCTCTGTTGGACAACAAAATTATCAGTACTAAACTTTAAACATATAAAAAGAATGGATTCAGTGTAGCAGTGACATGAAGATAAAAGTATGTATGGATACAAGAACATCCATCATAAACAACAGAAGAAATGACAAGTTTAAATATTTGTACAGGAAACATTGAAAACCATTTATTTGTTTTCTTTACACAAATATTTAGACACAGGAAATAAATTCAAAAGAAAATGACATTTATATAACTAAAAAGTGAAAACAGAAGATAAAAACAGCAAATAAAGTTACAAGTAAAACATCAAGTAAGTTTCTCAACTCTATTAGTGCTATTGTATTCACTTTTGGTCCTATCAATTCACTTAAGAAGTTACAAGGTATCCTATAATAGCATCTAATAATCAATCTTAAAACACTAATTTGGACCACAAAATATATAGGAGATTGTTTGATCTGATGTAATCCTCTAAGAAAATGAATCAACTTCAGAAATTTCTTGGATATAGACAAGAGAAAGTACTTTAAACAAATGCAACATATATCCATGTAAAAAGACAATATACATAGTCATCTTTAAACTCCCATCAAACATATTCCCATCAGAAATTTATCCTCTTAATAGACTAGCAAACTAAATACTAGCAGATAAGAAATTAGATGCAACAAAAAATATGCAGGTTAGATGAAAACATGCAAAAATGCAAGCAAAGCAACCACCAAAATTAGAAAATACGCCATAATTTTATATTCATCCATGCCATACAAATAACAGATATACATATGATAAGAAACCTATAAACAGCCATCTTGGCATCTCTATGAATCAAATCATGATATCTTTCACAATAATTCAATGAAATTCAGCCCTAATGACCCCATCCAAGCAAGGTAAAACCCCTCCTAACAACTTCTAGCAGCACAGATCATCAGAACATCCAACTGTCACTAATTCATTAAGCAAAAGAACACAACATACATATTGATATTATGGGTTTCATCAATAAAGCCATATCAAAATAGTTATTATGGTATCTTTTACAAACAAGTCACCCAGAGGCCAAAACTTCTCAACAAAAAACTTACATCCATATGATGCATTAGGGGATCAATAAACTTAATGCATGGCACATCATCCAATTGAAAATTCACAAAGTGAGTAGCCACAAGCATAAAGAGGACAAAGTACATCAACATGAGATATGCATAATATATTTGCACACTTAAATTTCGACATCAAACATCTCATCTACTCTAATATTTACATAAATTTAAGTAACAGTACAAAAACACATTCTACAACATAGCATGCACACAACAAGGTTTGGATTTAGGATGAAAAATACATCACCTTTGCTACATGTTCCAAGGTGACAGCCTCAGGAATGATGGCAGTGCGCAACCTAATCTGAACAAACCCTTTACTATCCTTCAAGGGGAAACATTGCCCAGGCTCGCCAAAGCTCGGTTTCAACATCTTCTCTGCACTGGGGTGGACACCATTTCTAACAGACTTGAACCAATTTCCCTTCCCCATATCATACACCTCCGAATGCTTCACCACCGCACCGCCGCCGGTGGCAAGAGCATAATCCACTCTCCCAAGCCCATCAGCAGCAAATTTCTCAATCTCCTTCTCAATCACTCCTCTTGCAAAATCTCTTATTTCATCCAAACCACCACCCTGGTACCCACTCCCCTTCACACTCCTCACTTCCTCAACAAATTTCTCAAACTCTTCCTTTGACAACCAATCCTCCCCTTTTAACTCGATGAAATACCTCTCCAATTCCTCACTCCTTGCCTCCAATTTCTTCAACCCACTTTCCAAAATCACCCCTTTCTCCTCAATTTTCTCATTCAATTCCTTCCTTAACCCTCTAACCTCATCTTCAAGCTTCTTATCCACAACATCAACTTGCATCTGAATCATCTTAGCCGTCTTCTTCAAGAGTCCCTCCACATCCGAGATCCTTCCCTCGAACTCCGACAAACCGCCGTACCCAGTAGCATCTCCGTCGCCGGATTTCAACGCCATCCGCCGGATCAACTGAACCAACCCCGCAAGCACCACCAACAGCACTAAATTCTTCCCGAAAATGCTCACCACCGTTAGCCACCGCGGCTTCTCTGCCTTCACGGCGGACTTCCTCACCCGCCGCGGTGGAACCGTAGCGGAGTTCCCACCTGTCCCGACGACCTTCTTCGCCGGAGTCAATTCCCGAGGGATCCGGTCAAGGAGCGCCTCGCCGCGAATGGAGTGGTGGCTGAGGTCGCGCCCGGCGCCCGCGCCGCCTTCGCCGGAAGTCGCCACGGCGGGTGAGGCGGCGACGTCGTTGGCGAGGAGCTCGATGTTGGTGGCAGTTTTCTTCTCGGCCGGGAGCACCGGCCTCCGACGAGCCCCCGGGTTTGCGGCCGTGATGGACACCGTGGAAGCCGACATCGGAATCGTCGAAAACCCCTTCTCAATTCAAACACCGAATTTGAACTTTTTGTAAATATAAAGAAAAAAAAATAATGGGAAATCGGAAACCCTATTAACGCGTACTGAAGAAAGAATGTGAGAATGAAAAGAAAAAAAGAAGAAATCAGAAGCGAAAGAGAGAGCGCGTGTTTTACAGTGTTTGTGAGGTGTTTTTATGAGATCTGAAGAGAAGCAAAATGATGAAGATGAAGGGATTTGAATATTTTTCAAGGTTTGCTTTTTAGCCTTTTTTGTAGTGTTATGAAATTTTGATTCGGAAGTGAGCGAGGAAGTTGAAGCGGGATAACGGATTGCTGAATTATTGGGTTTTCATTGGTCTGATTGCTTGCTGGGCTAGGTCGAACAATCGGATATTGGTTCGGATTTTTCTTCCTGCACTCCCTCAATTTCTACCTGCACTCCCCAATTTCTGAAATGCCAGTTCTGTCCTTGAAAGTTTTGTTTGAAAGGCACGATTGGTATTGCTCGCTCTTCCGGCGATTTGTGGTGATGTTTAAGATTCCATCTTTTGATGATGTGGTATGAAGCTATTACTAAATAATTATTTAAATATTTTTTGTTGCAGAACATTGTTTCTTTATGTTACAAAATTTTGTTATTTTTTTTTTTTTACAATTTTTTTATTTTTATGTTTATATTTTTACAATTGGTATCAGAGCTATTAGTTTTTAAGGGTATGTGTGTGAGATAACAAGAAAAAAAAAACAACTGAGGGAAACCAGTGAGAAACCTTTTGAGAAAAACAAAATCTTCACCCATGGCAGCACCTCCAATTTTCTCTGGAGAAAACTATCAAATATTGTCTGTCCAAATGAAGTCTTATCTAGAAGCGAGTGGTTTGTGAGATGTTGTGATGTCTGAAATCCAGCCGCTACAAGAAGATCCAATTATAGCTCAAATCAGAAATAATGATGAAGTAATAAGAAGATCGAAGGCCAAGACCTGTATTCACTCTTCTATTTTTGATGTTGTATTCACTAGAATTATGGCCTGTGAAACAGCTAAAGAAGCATGAAACACTCTCCAAGAGGCATTTCAAGGGAATGAAAGAACTCAACAAATGCAAATTCTCAATCTTAGAAGAGAATTTAAGATGTTGAGAATGAAGGAGGTTGAGACGATCAAAGAATATTTTTATAGGCTCTTGGTAGTAGTCAACAAAATTCGACTATTACGTGAAGATTTACCTGATAGAAGGATCGTAGAAAAAGTGTTGGTGAGTCTCCCAAAGAGGTTTGAAGCAAAGATCTCATCACTCGAAGATTCAGGAGATTTCACAAAGATTTCACTAACCGAGTTGATGAACTCTCTGCAAACCCAAGAGCAGAGAAGGATGTTGAGACAAGAGTCGAGTACTGAAGGAGCTTTTCTAGCAAAGTCACAGACAAGTTACAAAGCAAAGAAGAAAGGCTGGAAAAATGAGAAGAAAAGTTATGAGGATGGCAATAACGAGAAGGAGAAGTACTCAGCATGTCAACACTGCAAAAAACTTCTCATCCACATTGGAGATGTTGGTGGAGACCCAATGTAGTGTGTAGGTCCTACAATCAAAAGGGTCATGTTGAGAAGGTATGCAAAAGAAAACAACAAGGGGCACAAATTGCTCAAAAGACCGATGATGAGAAGGAGGAGTATCTTTTTGTGACGACTTGTTTTGCTAGTGACATCACTAGTGAAACATGGTTGATTGATAGTGGATGCACTCATCACATGACTCATGATAAAGGCATGTTTGTAAAGTTAGACATAACCCACTTTTTGAAAGTCAAAATTGGGAATGAAGACTATATGAGGTCAAAGGCATAGGTGATATGTCATTGATTCTGGCTCAGATAAAAAAATAATCTCTGATGTTCTATTTGTCCCTGAAATTGATCAAAATCTGCTAAGTGTTGGGCAACTTTTACGGAAAGATTATACTGTTGTGTTCAAAGATAAAACTTGTGAAGTCTTTGATACAACTGGCATTAAATTGATGTTAATAAAAAATGAAGGGCAAAAGTTTCTCGACAAACATACAAACAAACTTAGCCTACTCCTTTACGACTGAAGTTGGGAATTAGGAGAAAGCAAAAACAATTGAGAAAGTAGAGAAGAAGAAGATTATGGAGAGAAAGGAAGCCCCTTTAAAATGGGAGTAGAAGCTGGAAGTTGTTGCTGAAGCTAAATAGAGAAAACTGAAGGTTGCAAAGCTTAGAAAAAAGTTTCCGATAATGACAGTGGTGATGAGAGTAGGAAGACAAGTAAAAGATCTCATAGGAAGCACAGAAAGAATTCTCACTATGACTCTAGTGACCATGAGAAAAGGAAAGAAAAAGGTTCCAAACGAAAAACAAAGAAATGGTCCTCAAAGTCTAGTGATTTTAGTAGTGATGACTCTGAGAATAACTTTGAGGAGGAAAGGAGAAGAAAGAATAAGCAAAGCAAAAGGTTGAGAGATCGAGATTTAAGATCAGATTCCAATAATTCAGACAAAGGTCTGGTTCGAAAAAGAAATCATGGAAAACACAACAAACGTCATCAACGATCAAAATCTAGTGAATTTGATTTGTCAAGTGATAAAAGTGACGATGGTCTCCGTAAGAAAGGTCATAGAAGGCACCATAAACATCAAAAGCGATCACATAATGTGGAGCTGAGGTCGTCTGATTATGATTATAACATTAATGATTGAAGAAGCAGATCAAAGTCATTAGAAGAAGATTCAGAAGATCATGATCAATTAGCTAATATTTTAACTAAAGCTCTTCCAAAAGGTATATTTGAAGACTTGAGAGAGAATATTGGAGTTTTCATCAAAAGATATAAGGAGGAGTGTTGAAGATTGCATCTTTTGATGATGTGGCATGAAGTTGTTACCAAATAATTATTCAAATATTTTTTGTTGTAGAACTTTGTTTCTTTCTATTACAAAACTTTGTTATTTTTTCTGTTGTAGAATTTTGTTATATTTCTGTTTTAAAACTGAATAACAGTTTTTTCCATATTTTTAGGAAAAGTTTGTTTCTCTAATTTTGTATAAGATTCTTCTCTGATCAATGAAAAATTATCATAGTCTCCATATATTTTCTACAAGTGAGCTAATAGTGTTGTTTAATAGTAAGGGTTCTGATTTCAAATATGGAAGAGTTGTATTTTTTTTAGTATTGGTAGTTGAAACGGTGAAAATGAGCTTACCAGATTTTGGGTCTAGAATCATGCTTCTCGAACACTTAATCCAACACATGTTTGGAACACGCAATGGCTTCTGGAATAGAATTTATGGGGATGTTATGGATAAGACACTCTGGAAGGTTGCATTATATTTTGGAACTAATTTTCTAGAAAACTATTGAATAAATACTGGAAAGTGCATCTAAGAAGTAATACAGAAGTGTTCTAGAATTATGCACCGAGTAGATTTCTAGAAGCATTGATATGAAAGGTTATAGTGGAATATGATTCAAAAAATGTATTCTTGAAGAGAAATTTTGTTTTATAAAAAGAGAAATCCAAAACAGTAATTGTAAACTCTAAAAATGTAATTTTAATATTGTAATTTTAATTTTACGAAACAACATTTCATAATAGAAATTTACAATTTTGGAATTATACTTTTGAAATTTATAATTACTCTTCTGGTTTAAGGTTTAAGTTCTAAACTCTAAATACTTTCCAGAACATTTTAAGTTGTTTTTCTTTTGGAATACAAATTAATTGTTTGTAAAAATAGTATGGATCAAGGGTTTTAATTAGGGATGCTATATGAGGTTGACGTATGTGAAGATTTAGATGATGGTGATATAGACTATTCTATATCTTGTAATGCATTAGATAATGAATGTACAATACACGAATGTGCTTATGTGCATTCATAATAGATGAGATGAGAGTTACTCTCATGTTAGTATTTACATAGAATTTATCTATTAAGCATATTTGGTAAATGAAATATGAAGTTGTCATAAGTTCTGGTGGGTATTTACTACTTGGAGAGACCTCTTAAAGTGGGCAAGAAAGGTTGCATGAGTTTGGTTTTATTATTGTTATAATAAGGTTGGATATATCAAATGAGCAACAAGGAAGGAAGACTTACATATAATTAGATTGTGAGAGAGGAGGAAAACATAGATGATATGAAAAGGATTTAAAACTTTTTGACAGTGGAAGTAGGAAAGATAATTGTCATTTTACATTACGAGGGATATCAATAATAGGTGGTGAAGGATGAATTGTGAAATTACTTTTTGTCCCTGTCTGGGCCAAGAAGAGTATTTTAGGGCCAAGAGTAGGGCTAGTAAAAAAAGGGGTGTGAAGGGTGATCCTCTTATTGGCCAAGACTGAGTGATATAGGCCCACAATCATGTGTCTAGATAACTAACCCATCACCCAAAAATTGTGAGTTAAACAATTTCACTAGTGGAACAACCCTAATAAAAACTGAATGATCTCAGTAACTAATATTTGAATATTACGTATATGTTAAAATAATAAATTGGTAATGTTTTATACTGGAATATCGGTTGGAACAACAATTGGTTAATATCTAATACTGGAATATGACCAAAGAGAAACAGTGAAATGATAAATAAGGAAGTTTTGAAGGAAGGGGGGACAACTTCTATTTGGGTTAGATAAGAGCGACCAAAAACTTCATCGACTAGAACAAATTGGCACCTAATTGTGGGATTTGGTAAAATTTTCCTACTCCCACTATACGAAATTAGAGAGAAATCCTTGTTTTTAAAAATAAAAATATGAGAAACCATAGACAGCCCACACCAGTGGAGGAAACGGTGATTCACCAACTCTCCAGCAAATCCTCGATACAATGAACGAATTACAACGTAACAATAAGGAATTTAGAAAGCAGTCAGAAGAGTAGAGGGTTGATAGGGGTAACAGAGAGAAGAGGCCCAAGTTGAGCAAGAGTTGTTGAGGGAAGAGGTGGATGAGGCGACACCAAATGGAAGAAGCCCTAAAAATTTATGAAGAATTGCAGAAGGCAAATGAGGAACTACAACAAGCTTTGAGAGGGCGAATTGCAAACTCTACACAGAGCCTTAGGACATCCTGAACTCTTGTTGACCTCAGCCTTTTACTCAGGCAATCATGATGGAGCAAGTGCCCTCATATTACATAGTCCTGAAGATGGTCCCTTATTTGGGATTAGGTGATCCTGAGGCACATCTCAAAGCTTTCAGAGCCCAAATGCTTATCTCAAGGGTTTCTGATGCTTGTTCAATGCAAAATGTTTGTAGACACTTTCAAAGGAACCACTTTGCAATGGTTCAGTGGGATTTCGAACAGCACTATAAATTCAGCTCACACCTTTTCACAATTCTTCCTTCAATAATTTGTGGCTAACTAGGTAAAAACCCCAAAGTTGACAGACTTGTTTCATATACGTCAGCAGGAGGGTGAACCACTTTGAGATTATCTCAACCGATTTTGTGATATTATGGTGAAGATAGAATCCCCAAATAAAGAAATGACCATCGATACTTTCGTGGAAAGGCTCCGAGCAAACCCTTTTAGTGAGTCTTTTCTCCGAGGCAAAGCCGAGACCATGATCGAGGTATACCAACGAGCAACTACTTATATTGAGGCAGAAGAAGTAATGAAGCGAAAGATAGTAGAAGAACGACATTCCCTCAATAAGTATCAACACCACGCCAAAGAAGATATCCTGAGGTGAACGGAGCCTGAACGATGTTTCGAAAGGACAAGCACGACTATGTACCTTACATAGCCCAAACACCAAGCAGGGAAGAAGCACGACTAACAAGAAAAACAAAAAATTCATGTCCAAAATTCACTATGACCAAGAGAGCACTTCTCAAGGATCAACAGGTGGCCAACAAACTAATATTTCCTATTCTTACTAACAAGATACTCGGTTATCACATCAATGCGTGGTGTGACTTTCATCAGGCTAAGGGGTATGATATTGATAATTGTCACACCCTGTCTAGGAAAGAGGACTGAATAAGTACTTAAAACCATCCCAAAGAGTTTGAAAGACTGCAACTCAGAATAATGCCAAAGATGAGCAGCATGAACGACCCACTATTAGAGACCTCAATACTATAGCTGAAGGTTTCGCTAGTGGATGAGCGATTAGGTCGGGAAGGAAAAAAAGATATTATTGAGCAGTATTAACTGTGTTAAAGGGACCACCATCGCCAGGGGTACTTGATATAACGTTTTCGACAACAGAGTTGGTCGATGTGGTACCACACAAGGATGATCCTATATTACTCTTGGTAGTACTGATGGGAAGAAATGTCCATAGAGTGTTGATCGATCAGGGGAGCTCTACGAATGTCATGTTTTGGGATACGAGTGGAGATACCGAGCGAGCAACTACGAAGGTTTGACGGAGTCTACTAGTATTTTATGACCAGCATGTTGAAGTCAGAGGCTACATGGAGTTGAGGATAATGTTCACTAACGAGACCCTAGCCTGAACAGTCATGATCAAATACATGGTGGTGAGTGCACCTTCCTCTTATAATCTTCTTTTAGACTGACCCTATCTAAATTGGCTAGGGGTGGTTATATCATTGTCGCATATGAAAATGAGGTTCTCGAATAGAGACAGATGGTGGTCACGATGAAAGTGGATCAAAGGGTGGTTTGAAAGTGTTATGAGAATAGTCTCCGCAACAGTAAGGGACCTTATGTTTTCCTGTCGGTAAGAGATATCAACAACTTAAAAACAGCCATCATACAAGAAATATGGGTCAAAACCTATCGGGGGAATCAAAGAAGTACAACTACCAGAAGGGAGAATATTAAAAATTAGAGCATAACTAGAGGAAAAGGAACAAGAAGATTTACTCTCAGTCCTACAAAGGAACATCGATGCTTTTGCTTGGATGTCGTCAGACATGTCGAACATCGATTCGGATTTCTGTGCCACCGTTTGGCATTTGACACGAGTGTCAAATCAGTTAAGCAAAGAAGGCGAAAGGTCAACGAGGAGAACATAAAGGCTGTGAAAGAGGGGTCTCAAAAGTTGATTAAGGCTAATCATATTCGAGAAATACAATACTTGAAATGGTTGGCTAACGTGATAATGGTAAAGAAGACCAATAGAAAGTGAAGAATATGCCTTGACTTTACCGATTTGAATAATGTCTTCCTGAAATACTCATGTCCTTTACAGAATATAGATACTCTGGTGGACAGTGCTTTGAGATGCGAACTACTTAGTTATTTAGATGCGTTCTTAGGGTATAATCAAATATGAATACATCTCCTAGATGAAGACATGACTGCATTCATGATTGAGACAACCAATTATTATTACAAGGTGATGTCATTCAGACTGAAGAATGCATAGCTAGATATCAATGGCTCATGGACAAAATCCAATAACCTCTTGCAAAAAGAAACTTATAAGCATATGTGGATGACATGGTGGTGATATATAGAAATCCATGAAGCATCACTCTGACCTAGAACAACTTTTCAACACAATAGGTAAATATCATCTCAAGCTCAATCTTGAAAAATGTCTTTTTGGAATAAAGATAGCTAAGTTTCTCGATTTCCTCTTAACTAAAAGGAAAATCAAAGTCAATCCGAATAAGTGTTCAACAATAAATTACTTATCAAAATTGGATAATCCAATATATTTTTTAAATTTCTAATTGTATAATTTTAAAAGATTTTTGGATTATACAATTAAGAAAAAAAAACTTTTAATTAAAAGAACGAAATATTTGTGAGATGTAAAATAAAAATACAAGGATAAATAATAAATATCCTAAAATAGATAGGAGATTTAGGTTGAGTGACATATTTTTCTAACATGATAGAATGTGATTGTTATTTAATAAAATATTAAGAAAAGCTAACATTTATTTTAAAATTTAAAAAAAATTAGGTATTGTTTAAAATGACTTAAGGAGAATAAGTGTAATTTTCCTTAATTTTTGTTATTTATATTTTATCTTTGAATATTTATCTAAATATAAAAATATTCATCCAATCCTTAAAATGCTTAATACTTGATTTAACACTTGATGAATTATCCTAATTTAATTTTTCTTTACATTAATAAAAAATATAAATATAGATTATCTAAAAATAATATTAGATATAATTGACTAAATTTCCACCTCATCCAAATTGTGCCACGTAATTCATTCTAAAACTTTGAATTTGAATTAAAATAATTAATCAAGTCATTAATAAACCATGTCAATTAAAATAGAGTCAATTAAAATAGATTTTGAAACATAAAACAAGTGATTTTATTAACAAATCATATTCATACTCTTTTTTGTATTAAAATGCCAGAAACCATATTTAAATCCTAACAAAGGTGTCAGGATGGCCGAGTGGTCTAAGGCGCCAGACTCAAGTTCTGGTCTTCGAGAGAGGGCGTGGGTTCAAATCCCACTTCTGACATTCTTTTTTTTTTTTCAAAATATATAATTCTTATAATATTTTTATTTCTTTCTATATTATTTTTCAACTATAAAAATGGATAATGATATACATACAACATACTTATTTACTTTTTTTTCTATCTTTCTCAATTTATTATATCATATATTTTATAAATTTATATTATTTTTTTGTTTGTAGGTATAGATAGAAGTATAAATCGCCATTTTAAGTGTATCTGGATAATTTTCTTATTGCTTTAAATTCTTCTGTTAGGTACCTTCATTATTTACTGTCATGTAGTATGGTGGATGCAGAAGATTAGCAAAAGACAGTACATAAAAAATATTTCTCTGTATGCAAATGAAAGATAATGGTTCATAGGCCAACTATTTATATACTATACTATACCGTGTTTGTGTATGAAAAGTTATTTAAATAAATTAAAATTAAAAAGATAATATAATATAGAAATATAAATTAATTAATTAATTAAATCAATATAATTAAGAATACGAGGATAGATATATTTAAGAAATATAACCAATACAATCTTTAAAATACGACAAACTAAAAATAATTTAATGCCAGAAATTGTATGGAATACATAGTTATTGTGAATTTATAAATATATTACTTTAAATGACATTGATTATAACTTATTTTCAAATATTTTGATTAAGAAAAAATATATGAAGTCTTTGTCTAGTGTTGATTTTTTAAGTGCAATATATAAAATTGTTCTTGTTACTTTGATAAATAAATTCTCATAATTTATGTATTTATTTATTGTCATATCCAAAGATATGAACAAAGAAAATCATCTTCTCTAGAAATTAATAGATAATTTTTACTTATTTAAAATTAGATTTATTCTTGAAATAAAAATCGTATTTTTAACTTTACTTTCTATTGAAACTTAACATTCAATAACATGAATCTACAATATCTTTTTTTTATAGTGAGATTATTCGATTGATCAATATTATGTAATAACATTAGCTACAGTTGATGTTGATGTTGGGACAATCATAAATAGTTGATTAATACCAACCTCTGAACATCTATATTTTGCTCATAAAGAATATGATTTTTAGCTCAAATAGTTAATTGATAATTATTAAAAGATTTTAAAGCTATTTGTCTTAGGCAAAATAATTTGCACAATGGGATGATTGTTATTGTTTTCTAATAGTCAAACTATTCATGTGTATTGATAATTTGTCCTTTTATTCTTCACAACTTTGTAGGATCTCTATTACAATCTTACAAGGAACTACTCCCAGGACATTAAATATAATATTAATAAAAATGTAGGTTAACTCTAGAGGATGATGTTGAATAGAGATAAAAACATTTTTTTACAAAAGCATTGAAAAACAGACAACTTTTACAAGATGGTTTGATGTGTAATTATCTAACTAATGAAAATGGTTTTGTAAAATGTATTTCACAATAAATTTTCAAACCAAATATATATTGCCTACATACAATAGAAACACAAATAAAACTTTTATATTGGTTACTCAAATTTAACTACGTTCTCCTTCAAAAACCTCTTGAAAAGTTCTACCATAATTAACTAATTACAACAAATATTCTTATTAACACTTTTAATAAGTGTATTGAACAAAATCTTTGCTAATCTTTACTATCGGCTTTATAAGTATTTTATTGTTATTATTCATGGCTTTCAAACAAAAATGAATATAAAAATTTTGAAAAAAAAAAAGAGAATTGTTGAAAAGAAAACATAAACCATCTTCATTCAGATGTTACTTAAAAGAATTAATACGAAAACTTTAAAACATTTTTAATGAATGTAATGATGAAACATATTTTTTTTTCTAAAACAATGCTCCAATTTTTTTATAAACACTTGAAAAAAAGTAAATTTGTATTGTTAAACTATTGTGATTATTTATGAATAAGAGAGCAATGCTCAAAAATATTGCAGTAAAATGTGAGATGAGTCAACATTTTTTAAAATTGAAACGTAGCAATAATATAAAATTTAAAGTTAAATGATTAGCATAAACTAAAGCATCAATATTTGATTACACTGCTTCTTTGATTACGTCTACTTTGGATACAGATTGATTTATATAATATATTTTAAACCTTAGCAAAAGTGTCAGGGTGGCCGAGTGGTCTAAGGCGCCAGACTCAAGTTCTGGTCTTCGAAAGAGGGCGTGGGTTCAAATCTCACTTCTGACATTTTTTTAAATTTTTTTTTCATATTTCTAATGCTTGTAATATTTTTTCAGTAATAATTGCAATTATTTTATTTCAGTAAATTTTTGAGAATGATTCACCTTGGTTGAATAAACACAAGTCCATTTTTAAATCATGCAATGGCAATTTATAACTAATTTCTTTTGTCCAACCTATAAAAATATTTTCTCTTAACCCATTTTTAGATTTCAACACTTTATGCAATGTAAAAATAGATTTGTAGGATGAATTTTCTTAGCAAATTAAACTAATATCTCCAAATTTCTACCTTTCTTACGATTAATGAATGGGATGAATTCTTAAAATAACTTAAATAACAAACATAATTTGTGACCTATTTTGACATTTTGAATTATTAAATATCGTTTTTTTATATTTGAAATAATATATCTAAAAAAAATAAAATTTAGTAAATTTAAATTAACTTATTCAAACAAAATATATTAAAAAAACTAAATGCTTTGAAATGAAAACAATTAAAATATTGAATGGTTTGACTTTCCTATATTCAAATATATTAAGAGTTTTCTCAATCAATGATTTTCGTCGTATTATTTTAGTTAAAGTCTGTTGTAATTATTGTTTATCAATGTTTATAAAAAATATTTTTGATGAACAATGTATATTAGTGTTACTTCTTTTTTCAAAATTCTTTAACGTCGACTTAGAACACTTTTGATTGTTTTTATTGATGTGAGATAGAACAATTTTCAAGTCGACAATCGATAAAAAAAGGTTTACTAACTGAAAATTGAAAAAAAAAATTTAATAAATATAAATCAAAATAATTATAGTCAGTATTAACTGATATTAATAAAAATGAAACTTATTGACATCAACTCGAAAAACCATAGCAAACTGTAGTTGAAAAATAATCTTAACTTAAAATATATCTGACTAATGTATTTGAATCATTAAATATTAAAATAAGTTTGTACAATGGATGACATTTAATATATCTTAAAAAATAAAATTTGATTATTCAAACAAAATATTCTGAAAATAAAATAAAAACAATTCAAAATTAACATATTGAATTTTTAAAAAACTTGTGAAATTCTCTAACCCTCTTAATTATTGAATTTCTAGAGTACATCTCATTTGTTAATAAAATTAAAATTTGTTATTATTTGACTTATGCACGAGGAAATTATTTTCCCCTCGGATGCACGAGCACGATGGCGATTAGGAATCTTTATTTTACATTATTTTATTGCAGGATATATACAAGATTAAAAAATTAAGCAAGCAAGAAGAAGAAGAATGTTTCACTTTGTCGAACGTAAAAACTACTGTTTTTCAAAAGATTTGTTGCAAGTGATCGAGATGTGGGCATGCTTTGTCGCAACGTTCTTGGTTTTCCGCATAAGTTTAATCACTTTTCTCCTTTACCTTACCAAATAACTTTCAAGTATTTAGTTTTGAAGGGCCAGATCTGACAGATACAGGAAGATTTGAGTCTTTATAAGTCTTTGACAAAGTGGAAGAGATGCCGAGCTAAGTAGCGTTAGCTTGTTATCTCCTGGAGGAGATCTTGAGGAGGCCGGAGAAGACTCACCGTTAGAGAAGACCGCGGCGCAGCTGCTGGTTCTGATCAGCCTCACGAAATCGTGCTGGCAAAAAAATGTTACATGGCATGCAATATGCAATAGTTTTTCTATTAATTTACGTTGGTAGACAAAAAGGAAAAATGTGTGGGTTTGAAATATTGTGTTCTTATATTACCTATCACATAAACTTTAAATCACGACTCTTATCTTAATAATGAAAAATAAACATGTCCAACATGCAAGTAATTAGGACACAAACAATTTGTTATAGTGTAACTTTTTCTACTTAAGAATAGAATAATCCAAATATAATAATTTAATTATAACTTGATTAATCTAACCTTTTTCATAATAATTAATGTTATTTGTAACAATCTTTTCTTGAATAATTGTCTTATTAAAAACCTGGGCTTTGTGATTGTGACTCAGCCACCTAGCTTATGTTATAGGATAAATATATAACATATAATAATCTCTCCTTGAACAATTGACTCACTAGGAATCAAACTCCAGACCTTAGTTCTTATACCAATTATTAGATCAAACGCTTACTTATGTCAAAAGTTATAATTGATACTCAAGTCTTTTCACTTAAAAGCATAACAATCTAATTACTAAAATTTGATTGTGACTAAGTCCACCTGACCTCTGTCATGGGACTATTGTTGTCACCTACAACATATATTATCTGACGAATCAATAATAAATAAAAAATTTCATACTATTTAAAATTATAATTTCTTTTATTAAGTAATACTGTTTATTCAACAAATTTGGTTGATTGATATAGGTAAATCTTTTATAGCGATATATTGAAAAAATAATAATTGATCTGATTGCTTTAGTAATTACAACAATCATAATGAAAATTGAAAGAAATGTTTCTCTTTAATTCTCACCTATATATAGGAAAATAAAATAAAATTTTACTAAATAGATATTAACTAGTTTGGCTATAATAATGTCTAAAGCACAATATTTTAAATCATAGTAGTTAAGGAATTAACCTTACAACAAATAAAAGCAATAAAACATTGTTTTAACCTTTCAGACACACTAGTGGAAAAAGTCCATTCAATAGCGGTTCTTGAGGGCCTACGAAGGCAGCTTTGCAACTGTCATTGTTTTTACTGTCGTAGAAAGTATGTCATACACATTGTATATGTCACATACCAAGACAGTTCGTTAGCAAACGTAGTAAAAAATCCTTCGCAATGGGCAGAAATGACACTTTTATAGTGTAAACATGACCTATTAAGGTGGTTGTGGAGCTGGAACCGCCTTAATAGGTTCATTTTTCTTTTAAAAAAATGTAGCAACTATTCGCTGCTGCCGATAACATGCATGTACTCAAAGCCACATATTCTCAGACAGATTACATAATTAATCTCAAAACTATACATTATATAAGAATACAAGAAAATAATTTACATTTACAAGTCACAAAATTATACATCATACTAAGCATACAAGAAATGAATATCTACAATTCATACATTATACATTATGTTACGCTACAAGTCACTATGAGTATTTACTTCTCATTGAAATGAAGCATACATCCAAAAAGATAAAAAAAATTTGAAACAATTGGGATTTTTTGGAGATTGGATGCAGTTACTAATTCATGATCTGACATGTACATAATGAAAACTTCATTCTCGATTCTACAAGAATTTTTATGAAAGCCTTTCATTTGCTTCTCTTCGATGGAAGTTTTATTTTCCCAGAATGTATCCTAATTTCTGGCCTAATTCTTTTTCTGATGATTGATTCAACCTCTGATCAAAAAGATAGATCTTGGTTCTATTTTATCTCTTCAACAAGTTTAGTAATGAGCATAACGGTCCTATTGTTTCGATGGAGAGCAGTCCAAACAATCCAAGCATTTCAAATATACAGAAAACATACCTCTTGTAGATGAAGGTGACGCCCAGGAAGAAGTCGAAATGCAAAAAACGCAAATGAACAAAAACAAAAATTACCAAACCCAAAAAATGAAACCATAATCACAATATATCAAACGAAAATCAAGAGTAAAAATATAACCTACCAAACGTGAAGAACCAAACGACACCAATCTAAGATGAAAACGACACCAACGCAAGACGAACGCGACGAAGACAAAATAAACACTACAAAACACAAATAACAACACCCAACAAAATGGAACCAATGATAATGACGAAAATGAAGAGTAAAACGAAAATGTAAATAAAACAAAAATGCAAATGGTACCAAAGCAAGAATGAACGCCACTGACCAAATGTGAGAAGTGAATCTTAGTTTGGGAGTGAAATGGGGCAAGGATAGACGACGGCAATGTCAATGGCATAAAAGAAAAATGAGTGTGGCGAGTGTTAAAATAAAGGGGTTTAGGGTTCTGAAGGGGCTACTAAGGCGGTTCTAGGAGCTAACCGCCGTCGTAGCCCATTTTTTTTTAAAATTTTGAAAACTCATTTCCCTCCTATTTAGAAAAATCAGTTTAAGGTTCTGAAGGGGCTACTAAGGCAGTTCTGGGAGCCAACCGCCGTAATAGGTGGGCTACTAAGGCGGTTCTGAGAGCTAGCCACAGTTATAGCCCTCTTTTTTTTTTTTAAAAAAAAATGAAAATTAGTTTTGCTTCCTTTAAAAAATGGGTTTAGGATTCTGAAGGGGCTACTAAGGCGGTTATAGGAGTCAACCGCCATCGTAGCCCCTTTTTTTAAAACAAATTAAAAATTTAAGAGCTTTTCTTACAAAATTACTACGATGGTTGAGTGTCTTAATTGCAGTAGTATATCCTGTTTTTGAAAATCTCAATTTAAAAATGTAACTCGCGTCCCTCCTTAGAGATATGACAGTGGTTTTTGGAAGCAACTGCCGTAGTATTGTTCCACATAATTTTAAAAATGTCACTGCTCTTTTTTTTTAACGCGATTTTGTCTTAACCGTCGTTTTATCCTGTCCTGAAATGTGTTTTTTCTACTAGTAACATGTACACTCCTCCATCATTTTTAAAACATAACAATTACATGCTTAGCATTCTAATTCTCTCTAATAATCGAAACATCTTTAAAATGTCTTCTCTCATAGGATCTAGTTAAATGACATGCTAATTCAAACACAAGAAAAATTATAGTTATATTAATTCTTACTTCTATAGAAGTAACGTTATTGTGGCATTAAAACTATATAACTTTTCACTCAACAACAATGTCTAGCGGGGAGGTTTTACTTGAGATTTTTTAACTTGTTTTTGGATATATATGTGATCTTGGATTAGATGATTTGATGTTAGATACCCTATAATATGTTGAATTAATTTTCAATTTGTGGTTTGCATTATGAATTGCAGCAACTCGATAAATACGTTAAAACGTCTATGATAAGAAGTTGATGAAAATTCTCATATATTAATTATTGTTTCATATATTTATTTCTTCAATTACTTATACAACAAACTTACCTTAACTCATGAAGATGACTTTTGCGTGTAGAACAAAAATATTTAAAATATGTAAAAAATATTTGTTTTTTTTATATTAATTGAAGTTGATATTTCTAATTTAAAATAATTATATATAATGAGTTTGATTTATATTAATGTATTTGAATCATAAATAGCTTATTTATATATATATATATATATATATATATATATATATATATATATATAGTTTATAAATTCTTAACTTTTATCCTTCTTATATTTCTTTATCTGATTTTATACTATCATTTTACTTAATAATGATGTTGTAAGGCTCACATGTAATTCTAAATCTAGATTTTTTCGGTCTTATATACCTTTTCCCGAATACTTTAGAACTATATATTTATATAGCTGAACTTTATACATGCATATAAAAAGCGAAAATTTTGGTGGATATATAGTTAAATTAGTAAGAGGTGTTCCATTTAATATTAGTCTCTCACTAAAATTGTATATACATCAAAATTCATTAAAAAATATTGATACACATTTTTATAAATCAAAATAAAACATAAAGTATAAATATAAAATATTTGATTTATGTTATCATTAAAAAGTTATATACATGTTTGTTAATTCATATTCATATAAAATTAAATTATAACTTTACCAGCCGTGAACTTGCAGTAGTGGAATAGATAAGCCTGACCTAAAAAGGGGTTATAAAAATCCTTTTTTTCTTCAACGAAGTAGCCATAGGTACGGTGTCGTTTTTCCGTATCCTCTTGTAGGCTTTCATCATTTCTCACCCGACCCATTTCATCGCAAACCCAAAGGAACACCAACCTTTTTAGCTTCTCCAAATTCCTCTTAAGTTTGCGCCACTATTCTCTTAGACTGCAACACTCAATCATCTTCTTCTCCTGATTATTGAAGCCAAAGGGTAGGTGTACCCTTCAATTCCCACTGCACAGCTTGCCTTCACCTTTTTTCTTTGTTTTGCTCTTTCCTTTGATTGAATTGATTAGCTTTTATTGCTTACAACTCAGATAATTTGTCAAAATCAAGTTTTTAGCTGTTATCTCAAAAGGGTCTTTTCTTGATGTTGTTTCAGGGTGTCCTGTGCCGTGTTTGAACAGCTTACTATTTTGAAGCTGTGATTGTTTCCGGGGAGACTAGTAGATTGTTCTGTGTATAGAAAGGAAGTTTTTTGTTTTTTGCGTCATTGTGGATATGGCTATAGTTGAATCAGTGAGGAAAATTCCCTTGCAAGACCCTCCTGAGGAGGAGTTTAGTGCTGCTGACTTGACTTGGACCAAGTTTGGCACTGCTGAGCACCATGATGTGGTTGCCCTCATTCCCTATGACAGAGTTGATGCTTTCATAATTGGTGAATGCTCGAATGTGGAGTGCCCTACTCGGTTCCACATCGAGAGAGGAAGGAAACGGACCATTGGAAGCTTGAAGGAGTTCAAGGATGATGAGTATCTTGAATACAGGCTGTAAGTTTCTGCCATGACTATGATGAAGCTTTCATACAGTTTCTTCTTCTTTTGGCTTTTATGATACATGTTTAGCGTTTTCTAGCTTGTTCTGTTTTGGTAGAACACAGGAACTTGGAAGTGTGAAATACTTCCCTTGTAGGAAATTTGGTTCTTGTCCTTTATTGTAAATTTGTTCATAAGTTCAAGTAGTGTCCTTGTTGCTAGCTGAATTTTGGAAGCAGTAGCTGACTAGCAAATGAATAATTTAAAACTTAAAGAAATGATCTGCCCAAGTAGGATTCCAATGCTTATGTTGTGTAGTTGAACTCTGCTCTTTGTGAAGGTACTGGTGCTCGTTTGGCCCAGAAAATTATGGGGAGGGAGGAGGTATATTACCAAGTAGAAGGTATCGACTTAACACTCGAAATCGTGCTGCTAGACCTCAATCGATGCGAGGTTGTACTTGCCATTTTGTTGTCAAACGCCTTTATGCTCGTCCATCCCTTGCACTTATTATATACAATGAGCGGCGTCATGTTAACAAGGCTGGTTTCATCTGCCATGGACCACTTGATAGAGATGCCATTGGTCCTGGTGCCAAAAAGATTCCTTATATATGCAATGAAATTCAGCAGCAAACTATGTCCATGATATATCTGGGCATCCCAGAAGAGAATATCTTGGAGAAACACATTGAAGGGATTCAGCGATATTGCGGTTCCGATGCAAAAGTCAGTAGCCTTGCTTCTCAGTATGTCCACAAGCTAGGGATGATTATCAAAAGGTCTACTCATGAACTGGATCTAGATGATCAAGCTAGCATCCGCATGTGGATTGAGCGCAACAGAAAATCTGTATTTTTTCACCAGGATACTTCGGAGTCTGATGCTTTCATCTTGGGGATCCAAACAGAATGGCAGCTGCAACAAATGATTCGCTTTGGTCATCGAAGTGTTATCGCAGCCGACTCTACATTTGGTGTGAAGAGACTGAAAGTAATTTTGTTTTTTTGCAAGATCTAAAACAAATGAAGTTTTCTTTCTCTCATTGCAATGCATTTTCAATAGACCTAACATAGTTATCTTTTCATATTGACAGTATCCCTTGTTCACGCTACTTGTTTTTGATTCAAGACAACATGCACTTCCTGTTGCATGGGTCATTACACGTAGCTTTGCAAAGCCTGATGTGTCCAAGTGGCTGAAAGCTTTAATTGATCGAGCTCGTAGTGTTGAGCCTGGATGGAAAGTCAGTGGATTTTTAATTGATGATGCTGCAGCTGAAATTGATCTTTTGAGGCAAGATTTATTGCTTTAGAAATGAGTTTGGTTTAATATTCAGCAGTGGTGATTAAATTTCATACTTCTATTAATTGATTTTACAGAGATATATTTTGCTGTCCTGTCCTATTTTCGCTACGGCGTGTCCGTAGATCATGGCTTAGGAATATTGTTAAGAAATGCAGTAGTATTGAGGTTCAGCGGGAGATTTTTAAGCGTCTTGGTTCAATAGTGTACAGTATTTGGGGAGGCATTAATACAGCACATGCCTTGGAACAATTCATGTTGGATTTTGTAGACCAAACTGCTTTCATGGAATACTTCAAAACCTCCTGGTTGCCCAAGCTTGGTTAGATCTTTCTCCCTTTTTCCCTTGCATGCACATAAAATGTCCGGTTGAGTGATGACATATTCACAAGTATGTTTGAAAGCCAGACATTGTGAATGAAATGTGCTTAGTTATGGGCTTAGTTAGTCATTCATAAATTAACTTGCTTTCCCCTTATGCTTCTGCTTTGTTCTGCAGAAATGTGGCTTTCAACAATGAGAAATTTTCAACTAGGCAGCCAGGAAGCTTCTGGAGCATTAGAAGCCTATCATGTTAAACTGAAAGCCAAACTTTTTGATGACTCACATCTTGGAGCCCTGCAAAGAGTAGATTGGTTAGTTCACAAGTTGACAACTGAGTTGCATTCAAGCTACTGGCTTGATCGCTATGCTGATGAAAGTGACTCTTTCCAGAATGTGAAGGAAAAATATATTCTTTCTACATCATGGCATCGGGCACTTCAAATTCCAGACTATGCTGTTACCTTGGATGATAAAGACCACCTCTTCGCCAAGGTTGCGAGCCAGAAAGATAGTAGCCTACTTCATCTAGTGTGGAATCCGGGATCTGAATTTGCATTCTGTGATTGTTCTTGGTCAATGCAAGGTAACCTTTGCAAGCATGTCATCAAAGTGAACATGATTTGTGAAAATCTTAAAGGTTATCAACCTTCCATGTCTTTCCGGTCTTTTGAAGAGGTTTTGATGGATTTATGGAGAAAACCAGTGGATGATTCATTTGCATTGGATCTGTCATTGGCGTGCACCCATCAGATGCTAGATCAAATCCAAAAACTTGTTGAACTGAATAATTCTACCGATATTGGCACTGTAGTTAACAATATGCCTCTGAAATGGGTTTCTAAGAAAAACAGAACCTACATTGGCAAACCATCGTCAAGTTTGGCTCTTCCTCATGTTGGTAGCAGTAACACAAAAAGTGTTGTTGTGCATAAGAAGAATCGGAAACGGAAAAGATTGTCACGATTAAGATGACCAATTTGGCTGGTACCAGTAGTCATTATGTTTGGTCTAGATTCTAGAATATGTCTGACCAATGCAAACTGGAATTCTTTTCAAAATATTCTGCTAGTTTTTTAATATCTGACTTTCTAGTTCTGTGCCTCGTGTCTCTGAAGTTGCAGCATCTATTAAAAGGTCAGCATACTTCCTAACCTGATCAGAGAACAGTTTTTGCTGTAATTATATGAACATGGTTGGTAGTTGGAGATAAAGTGGAGGAAACAAAGCAAGTGTGGTGTGTATGCTTTTTTCAGCTTTTATACCTGGCAATGCTTTTAGGTGATCACGAGGGATGAGGTAGTGGTAAATTTTACCAAGAAAGTAGAATTCATTTTCCCTTTTCAATTTCATCAATTTCCTGTCACTTTTATAGTCATGCTAGTGTAGTCATTTATTTTTTTAATTTTTTACATTGTTCCATCTTTAGAATTTTAAGTCCTTTCAACATCAAGTCCTCAGTTTATTGTGGAGGATAGATCATTCCATGGATCATTTCTTCTCTTTTAGTTTTGCCTCTGATATTCTTTTTTCATTGATTCACATGTTATGTACATATACTGTTTACTGACATGTTACTTGAAATAAATTGTAATATATATAAATACACTCTCTCTCTCACACACACACACACTTTAATTAGTGGAATTGTGTACTTATTTCATTTGTTATCTTTACAGAAAAGTAGTGGAATTCAATACATCCTTCAAGCGAATACCTTGCTCTACTTGTAAAACAAACAATTAGTCTCGATTGTAAACATCTCCATTGGTACATTCAATTTTTTTGCTATGAAATTGAATAGCCTGGTCGAGCTAAAATGCACGTGACTGAATTTATCTCATGTTGTGATATGTGCAAATTCTTTTCTCATGTTTGTAATCATATGTTCTATGTACTAACCATCTAATCCCATTTGACTGTGTTTGTATATTCCAGAAGTCCATGACAAGTTGTTAAAACGTTATTGTAACTGATGTAATAACACAGTCATGGTTAGTTGATAATACACTTGATAACAAAAGGGCTCAATGATTACAAAAGAGGCCAAACCCCATTGTACATTTAGAATAAATGAACAATAGAAGTGTTTAGTTCTCACACCTGAACTCTAAAGAAGGTGAATCTCGTGTTATGTAGCAGTTGTTTTGCTCTTCTATTCTACTTCCTGTTATCATTAGGACTCATGATTCCCAGTAATATATAGAGCTAGGAAATTCATGTTTGTTCGATAATAACTTTTCCTACCCGTGTTTCATTTCTGTGGATAAAAAAAAATGATGTTGAAAAAGGTTGAAATGGTTATAGATATGATGCACAAGTAATGATATAACTTGGGAGTACAATAAATAACCAAACAAAACACACTGTTACATGTAATTGAACTAATATTGTGGAATTCAATAGAGAATAGGTTGAAATGGCTAACTGTAAATGCTTTCCATTCCTGGAAAGATGAAACTGTTTACATCTTGAGCTTCAGAGGCAGAGAGTGAGATGAGTTTTCTCTTGATCTTGTCCAGTGATTCCAATGTCGTGTCAAAAGTTTTAGGAGTAAGGGATACAAAGCCAGGATTTTGGCTGTTGTACACTGAGAAGATAGTGGCTTCTTCAAAACCAGTATTTAGATAGAAGTGGAACAAAGCCTTGGGGAACACAAACACATCACCTACTTCAATCAACTTCTGGAAATACTGGTTTTTGGTATCAACAAATCCAGCTAGCAACACACCTTTGGTAACGAAGATCATCTCAGTAGCTCTAGGATGATAGTGGAAGTTTACCAGGCCATTCCCATCAAGATCAGTTCTTCCAATGGAGAGGCCAAGAGTATTCAGACCACCAAACTCAGCAGCACTCACAATTTTCATAGATGCACCAAAAATGTCTGTAGAGCCAGCATCCCTCAGTTCTGTGGTCCTGAAATCTTGAGCTGTTACATTAACTGGGTTTTTGCATTGTAGACCATTGATGAATATGGTCTGCTTGTTGGGTGGAACTGCTGGACAACTATCCTGTAGGTTATCACAGTCTCCTAAGCCAATTTGGATGTTGGAAAAGGCCACAAAAACCAACATAAAGAAAATGTGAGCAAAGCATTTCAAGTTCATCTTTAATCTCCACTTGGTTACTATTTCTTAGATATAACTATGTTGGCTGAATAAACTATCCTCCTCAATTTATACATAGTTACATGCACACACAATTAAGTTCTTGATCTTGTGTGTCTCTCAGGGTTGCAAAAAATGCAAGTAATGATAGTCTTGAAGTATACTGTAAGAAGTGTTTGCTTGAAACAAAGGTAACACTAGCCAATTCACTGAGTTTGCACCATGTCCTAATTCCAACGTTGTTTTTGAGACTTGAAGGTTGTATAATGGGAAATTCTAAATGTGGATTACCTTACCAATACCATTCACTGATAGCAACTGGTTGAGACATGACAGCATGTGGCTAACAATTTCACTGGTCAAACTCAAATAGTTATCATGTCAATTTTTAGGCCATGTTTCTATTCTGGATAGAAGCTATTTTAGTAAAACTACAAGATTTTCATGTTTAAAGGAGGGAGATTCCTTTGTACTCACTCTTCACTGTTATATTAATTAAAGCAAAAGTAAAGTGACATTAGTAGTAATATTAAAAGGGTAGTTTGTATGGTATAAAGTGGAACCTTTTCCTATGGTGAAACCTTTTTGACAATTGAAAACAAACTTGCATATATTTGGAGTATACTAAATTTTTCCACTAGGCAAATACTACTTTGGTAAAAACTAAATAAATCCAGTGAAAAATGCAGAAATAAATTTATAAATAATTGTATTAAAACTGCTGTATTGAGCAATAGGGCATCGACTATGTGTACTCTGTAAATTATTGTCTCTCTCTTACTTACACTGATGTAAAAAATAGTCTATCGTATCTACTTTGACCGTGACTTTCACTCATAATCACATAACAGAAAAGTTTTATCTCACCTTATTTTCGTGTGACTTTTTTTCCTTTTCAAGCCAATTTAAGTTATAAAAACTTTAATCATCACTTTATAATAAGAAATATCAATAACTTTAAAGCTTCGTAATCAATATATAAATTTAAATCTACCCTTTTCATCTATTGTTATCCATGTAATGTTCTTTAGAAGATATCATGATAATCAATAAAAAGGCAGTTCTTATTGAATATCACTTGCATGACATTTTAAAATTTAATAAATTTATAATCAATAAAAAATTGATAAAATTAATATTTCTCTTATTATCGATAGATCGTGCTTTCACAGTTCATCTTTGCAATAGAAAACATAATAATCAGACGAGTTTTTCTCTTTTGTTTCATGCTAGATTTCTATCATTGGAACTCATATCAGGACACCTTTTATTAACTTTCTCTTCCTCTTATCAAACACTAATCCACACACACAAACATACATATATAGAGAGAGATGTTATCATAAATGATAGTTTCAATTGCATTTTAGAAAGGGGAGAGAAAATAATTCAAAATAATCATTGACATAATATAAATCCAAAATACATTGTTTGGAATCTTCTTGATTTTGTGAGATATAAGTAATTAAATTGTTGTCCCTGATTCAGTCTGTTAAAAAAATTGTTTGGTTTATTTCCGTTTAATTGTTATTATTGAAGATTTCACCTTGATTAAAAATAGGATGAATTTATAATATATAAATGGAGCAATCCCTATTTAATTTTTTTTCTTTATATTCTATTTTTTTAAGATTCTGAAATCATTTATCATATTTTACAAGAATAGAGTCGTAGTTTAGAAGATTGTAGTGGATAAAATAATATTAATTAATTAGATTGTGTTTTTGAGGAAAATTATTTTCTTGAATTTTTATTTTTTCTTTTTCTTTTATGATTTGTATGTATAGTTGTCCTTCGATGCATAGTTAAATAGATTAATTTCTATTCATCTAGAACCATGGTTTGTTTGTGAATAAGATGTCTTCGAGCAAGTTATGACTTTTTCATACAGTATCATAATAATTTTGAAACCATAATCATTTATATGGTATCAAAACATTTTTTCAAAAAACATAAGAAAATATCATTATGAAACCATAATCACAATTAAATCTTCAATCTTTATCATTCTATATTCCCATATTAAACTTATTAAAACTCATCTTTGTGGTTTTTATTTTTTTTTCTCTACGCATTTGTAATTTTTATCGATTTCTTTTTTATCACTTTTTTTCATTAGTCAATTTATAATATTCTCCTGGTAGGAAATGTTAAAAACCTTGAATACAGATATAATCAAGAAAACTTCGATACAATGTCAAATTTTTCCTCAAAGTTTTAGAATTAGTCTCTTTATTGCAAGTTCGAACACTTGTTTTATAGCCTGGTTTGTTAATTTTGTTCTCCAAATCCACAATAAATATTATTTATTTTTTAAATGTGGAGTTAACATGCTAATTGACTTCTAGATATCTTGAGTAAATAATTCCTTAGTTTATGACAAGGGTTTCTATTAGTTTCTTTAATATTATTTTAATAGATATCTTGAGTAAATAATTGCTTAATTTGATTTTTGATAGAAATATAATTTTGAAAAGGAAAACAACACCAAAAATCTGGAAATTTTGTAAATATAGGTCTAATTTGTTGTGGCAATTATGATTAGAATTGTGATTAAAAGCGTTGTTGTAGTCCTTGGTAAAATTATTATATGTTTGTAATAAAAAAAAATGAAAATTTAAAAGTATTCTATACTTGAAAGTTAAAGCAAAAAGGAAAAATATAGAGGTTTTTATATATATAAAGATTGAGCCTTCATTGCGTTTATGCATTGCAACAATTTTTGTTATTGAAATTTACATGGCAAGTGAAGGCTTTTGAAGTTACAGAAAAGTTAAGGGAGCTTGGAAACAACAATATTAGAACTGCATATAGCTTAAAATGAAGAAAAGTACGAATATTGAAATGGAAAAAAACTTGATTTCTTTCCACGGATTTTACTAATGAAAAATGACGAGATAATGGATTATGAATTAACATTTTTATAAACACAATTAATTATGTTATATATATATATATATATATATATATATTTTCTATTCAATACATAATATGATTGCAAAGATAATTAATTATGACAATTTTTTTATTTTTAGTATTTTTATAAATATAATAAATGAACATAATAATATAAATAATACAAAAATATTATAATAGTAGTATTTTCTTCTCGTTTCTTCTAATTTAAATAAATTTTTATTTTCACTCATTTTTATTTTTTTGTTTTCATTCTTGTACTTTTCATCAACAAAAAAATAAGCTAAATTAATGAATTAAAGATACATCATTTAGTAAAAATCAAGTTGGGCATACCAAGGGAGAAGATTATATAAACCAATTAAGGAGAAATCTTAGACTCAAAAATTTGTCTATTGAAATACTAAGTTATTTGAAATTTACTATAGTTAATATTTTAAATTGTCTATTGAAATACTAAGTTATTTGAAATTTACTATAGTTAATATTTTAAATTGATGTATATGCATTTTTTTCCCTAACATTGATTTCTAAGTTAAGGATGAAATGTTTCAATTTAGTCTAGTGTTTTTTCTACCTATTAAGTGATTCTTCACAAGTGTATGATTAATACCCAATCTTGTTTAAGGCTTTTCACACTAATTGTAATCCGTATTAATCACATGTCAACTAATACATCTATATTCAACTTAAGACTTCTTGTGAACAATAACTAATATATCTATCAAACACACCTTAAATGGGATTCCATCATAATAGACAACTAATTCCCATAATCACTATGTGACAACAAGTTTAATATTGTAAAAAAACATAACAAGTGCATCAAAACTTTTTGAATATATCAAAGTTATATTAACACTTTGAATCTAAAGTAGAAAATTTATAACAAAAATCCCCTTAAATCATAACCAAATGTTAATGGATTGAGACAATCTTGGCTAAAAACACAACTAAATAAGTCATCGATTAAAATTATCTCTTGCCATATTAATATAAATATGATTGGAGAGAAATCTAATGAAGAAGCAGAAAAATAACTTCAAAAATAAATAAAAGAAGCATAGTAAAGAAAAGAATAAAGAGAAATATTCCAAAGAAGATTCACAAGAGAAAAACTCAAAGAATTAGAAGAAGAAATAAATATTTTGTAAAAATTCCTAGATCATAGAATGTTCCTTGATTCTCTTGGAATATTCTACAATTCAAAAGACACATGTTGGACGAAATTAAGAGAAAGTGGGAAGGCATATGAAGAGTTTTGAACTCACAAAAGTGATACATATCTTTGTAGGTCTTGAAAGAGTTATTTTCTTATTTTACTTCTTATCTTGAAAAGCTTTTTCAAGTGAAGAATCCTTGTTCCTTTGAGAGTTCTCTTGAAGGTGGTGTGTTTTTCTCCATTTTCTCTTTTCAATTCATTTTTTTTTCTTTTAGAACTTGTTTTTGTTGTCCTTTTGTTTTGTGATTGTTGAATTGTCTTCCATGGCTAATACATGCTTATGCAATGGTTGTATACTTTTATGTAAGTTTTGAGTTTCCAAACAACTATTGAGTTCATCAAGATAATATCATCCTTCTAAGAATTGCATCACATACATAAAAAATAATAAAGAAGAAAAACATAAAATTCATGGCAAAAGGTAAATTAATTAAAAGGTTCCAATAACCACAATAGAATAGTAATATTATACATGATTTGGAGAAATCATACCAAAATACACTATGCATACTACACTATTCAAACTTATTCTACTACATTAACCAATTTATTCCCGCGTCTTCGTGATTATCAATGTGGAATTAGTAAAAACATTCTCATCTTTATATAATATGTTTTTGATAGGAACAAGTTCACCTTTATAGATAAAAACACCAAAGTCTGGTGTTTGTTAGTACAACCTCTTTGGAGATTAAGGAGAAAAGACCTTTTATAATTGTATTTCAAAGTATAGTATTTGTTTGTGCAACCTCTTGTGCTTTCTCCTTGGGTCCTCATTAGGAAGACCCAATCTACATCAAGAATGATCAACAAAGTCAAATTCCCTTTGTATGTCATCTTCTCCTTTATAGTAAGTACATCGTCCATCCTCCATTGTTTGGGCAAATTCTTGTTTTATAATGTAACAGGCAACACAGTGTATACAATTAAGTGAAAAACTCAACCAAGCTAAAACCTAGTAATAAAATATAAATAAAGGATATCTTCGTTGATCTCGAATGATACCATCCCACATGAAAACTCCTTAGAAACTAAAGACATATACATGTTTACTCCAAAGAAAGAATTGAAAAAGAATAATAAACCTCAAACAATACTACAATTATGTGGTGTCGTGGTAACACCCAAGCCCACCACATGTTTATAGAGAAATGAAAACGAGCCTACAACATATTGAAATCTTCTTCAACCACAATATCATTCTGATTGAATGAGTCTAATCACACGATCTTTCTCATTCTCCTACACACTTCCTTTTCAAAATAATCATTAATCATGCAACCAAAAAACTCACATCCCAATGTTAAGCTTATGAGTTATTTAACAAATATAACCAACAAATTGTTGGCGATAAAAATTTAAATTTTTTACTTTTTAAAAGCTTCACTATTTATTGTTTTTCAAACTTAAAGATCACTATACAAGTAATATTTTTTATAAAATTTGATAAACTAGTTCTTAAAAACTTAAGTTTATATTAACATATAATTAAGATAATAATGAAGTGGTTATTGAAAGATATATCTCAACTCGATAATATTTGAATAAAGAAAACATCATAACAAAAAGAAATAGGAATTAATGTAAATAATTAGCTAAATTTATATTGGATTTGAACTAGTCCATCTACCCAACATTGCATGAGACACGATTTATTTCTTTTATCAATTATTTATTATATTAAGAAAATTAATTTTGAGAAAAAAATACCACATAAAATATTTTATGATAATTTTTTTTATGTTAAATGTATCTAAATGTAACAACAAGTCTTTATAGACTATATTAGTAAAATAGAATAATTATTTTAATTTGTCATAATTATTTTAATTTTATCTTAAAATTGAAATTGTCAATATATACTCAATCCAAAAATTAAAATTAAACATAAATAGTCTTTAATTTCGAAATCAATATTATAATTAAATGAAATTAATTAAATATAAACTTATTAAAATTTGACTTTTGGTGCAAACATTTATAACCTATAAAATAATAATAATAATGAATTATTGAAGGAAAAACTATTATAAGAAAAAAATTAATCAATTATGTTATCTAAAACAATTGTAATGATCTTTACAACACAATTAATGCTATAAGAAATAAATCAGATTGTTTTTCTAAAAACGAATAAAATATTTTCTTTAAAAAATAACGCTTAAATTATATTTATTTATAATCAAATGTTCAAATAAAGTTAACCGACTTAATATTAAAATAGGTTTAAAGATATCTTCAATTCCTAAGACCCTTATCCTTTTAATCCCTAAAAGTTATTAGTTTTAAGTTTTATTATTTTCTAATTGTTCTTATTTGTCCTTATAATTAACTGTATGTAACATTAGAAATGAAAAATATGAATTAATATAATAAAAATGCTCTAAATAAGTTCTTAGATATTTAATTTAATTAAGTAATATATTTATCATTTAATACAAAGAAGATACTTATATATATTATTCAGTTGTTTGCTTTTTAATATTATATTGTATTGATAAAAATAAATTACTTATATATTTGTAATTTATTTTCTGTATACTAGTTTTGATATTACAATTACAGAATAGTTTATTTTCTAATATATCCTAAATAGGATTTTTATCTCTAAAGACAAAAAACAACAAAACATAATTATTATTTTTGGAATTATTAATTATAAAATAATAAATATTTTTATGTAATATAAATAACTATTATTCTATTGTATCTTTATATAATTTAAACTGAATATAATATAATTTTATTCGTAATATAAAGTTAAATAAAGGAAAATTATCTTCGATGACATCAGTAGTAGCACATTTTTTAAGTATAACCCGCTCCTCAGCAATACGTCCATGTTCCATAATAAATGAAACCGAAATAATTAATAATCCATAGGAATAAAGTGATTTGCAAAGTGTCACAGTGTTCTTAAAGATAAACCTTTTTATAAATATTAATAGAAAAATAAATAAAAACATATATTCATACATAAAGTAAAATTAATTTATACATAAAGTAATATTATGTTTTAGAAAAGAAGACTTATAAGAAAGTTTTTATAAATTAAATTATATGTAATATTATTTTAACATTTGAAATAATTTTTTTTATCATGTAGATAATTATGGGAAAAATTTTGAAAGTCGAAAGTGGTGGACATGACAAGATAATCGAATGCAACAATTATAAGAAAATTGCTTCCTCCAATCCCTCTATCCCGATATTTTCAAAATGATTATTTTATCTTTCTATTAAAAATAATTTCTGAATGATCTGTTTTAAAATTTTTCCAAAATATAATTTTTAAAATCTATAAAATATACTTCAAAACACCTTTTTATAAGACTTTTAAATTAAGATTTTTGAAATAAAATTTTCAGAACACATAAAATACATTTTACAACAATTTTTTTTAAATAAAATTTCTGAAACAAACTTTTTTTAATGTATTTAATAGTATGAATTTTTTTAAACAAGTTTTCCAAAAAGTCTAAAATATATTTTAAAAAATAAGTTTCAGAATGAGCTTTTTAGAACAAAATTATTTTTCAGATGTAAGTTCAAAAGTGGGGTGCAGGAAGTAATTTTCCAATTTTAATTAAAAGGTAAATGGCCTGAGCCCAATCGTCTTCCTTGTTTCTGATTGATTTTACGGGAAAACAGTGTTATGGTTGGATTTTTATGCTGTTGAATCAAGTTGCTTCAATAGTTTACGGTGAGCACAAATTGATAAAAAAATTAATATTATTGTAGAATTTATTTTCTTTGTTTTCATTGTTGTTATTTTATTATTTTCTTTTGTATTTTTTTATCATTTTATAGTCTTTGTAGTTTTTTGTTCGCACATTGAGTTGGTCCTTTAAAAAAAATGTAAGGACTAAAATCAATGAATGTATTAAAAGGACTAAAAGAAAATAGTAATGACAAAAAAAAAAAAAAAAAAAAAAAAAAAAAAAAAAAAAAAAAAAAAAAAGAGAAATTTTACTAGGATTGTTGTTTGAAAACACAGTTTTATCAAAACCAAAAAAGTTGTATAATATAAGGTAAAATATATTTTAGCCTTTCTTTTTAAAAAAAGTTACTATTAGAACCTTTTATCTTTTTTTTTTATTTTACTTTTTATTCCTACATTTTTAAAAAATTATTATCTTCTTCATATACAATCTAAAATTTTAACTTTAAGTAATATTATTTACTATTTAATTTAATTCAATCTAATTCAAATAAATTGAATTATATTTTTTATAATTAGACCATACTTAACTCAACTTAAACAGACTCAATCATTGAATCAACCACCTAATCTAACTTAGTCCTGTTGAAATAAATTAGATTGAGTTATATTTGTAACTAGGTCAAGTCCAATCAAAATCACTCTAACTCAATCTCTTATATTTGGTTACAAAATTCTAATCAATTTATTAAATAATATCAATAATAATAATATAATTATTATCAATTTACTTTATTATTCTATTAACTATATTTTTTTTAAATATTCAATTATTTAAATATTAAATAATATATTCTATTTAAAAAAACAAAAAGGACTAAAAATTTGTTCGAAATTAAAAATTTTAGAAAAAAATAAAAATTTGGCTTAATTGATCCAATTGAATTGAACTCAAGAGAGTAGTCTACAGAGCCTAATAAAACACTAAAAAAACCCTATCGAAACCTGACCTAATTTTTTTTATTGGATTCAACGATGATTTTACGTAAATTTGATCCAACTTTATTTGTATACACTTTATTTCTAATAGTTCTACTTGTTTTAATCTTTTATTATTTTAGAGTAAACATTTTTAACTTCACTGTTACTTTATAATGATCTAGGTCTTCAATTCACGTTATCTCGTTTTTTTTTTTTAATTTATAACTTTAAAATCTTAAAACACTATCTCATAACATTTGAAACCAACTTTTATATGAAATCAATTTTTTTCTAAACTTAAATTATTTTTATTTCTTTATTTTAGTAAGTTTTTGTTAATAATTGATTATTTAGTATGAGAATTAGAAATTGTACTAATTTTCTTTATTTTGTTTAAAATGTGAACAAGAAGCATTGGATTTAGAGCAAAATGATTGAAGCTCGTGAAGAAGGATGCATATAAGAAACGTTGATGTAACAAAGTCGCGCCTAGCATGATTGGAGTTGAGCCGAGGACGAGTTGGGTCATAGACCTTGCAGGGAGAGTGATTCTTCCTACACCTCCATAATTTTAACATATTTTCATTTTAGTTTTAAGAAAAAGATGAAAATAGCCTTCATTGATGGTAACTGTGATTTTTTTTTCTTCGCGATTGCACAAACTGCAATACAATTAAAAAATAAATACATTGCGGATTGTACAAACAGTAATTATTTTTTCTACACCTTTTACAATGTGGGTTGTACAACCCGCAATACAATTTTTTTTTAAATACATTGTGGGTTGTACAACTCGCAATACAAATTTTTTTTAAATGCATTGTGGGTTGTACAAACCGCAATACATTTAGAAAAAAAATTTGTATTGCGGGTTGTACGATCCGCAATGTATTTATTTTTGAATTGTATTGCGGTTTGTGCAACCCACGAAGAGAAAAAAAAAATGAATTGTAGTTACCATCAATGAAGGCTATTTTTGTCTTTTTCGGAAGGCTAAAATAAGAATATGTTAAAATTATGGAGGTGTAGGAAGTCAGTATGGAGGTGTAGGAAGAATCAATCGTGCAGGGAAAGCTGAGCCCAATGCCACTGAAGTTGGGTCGGGTTCAGTCGTACATTTTCTATTTTTCTATTTAATGAATATCTATGTTAAGGTTTAGACACACATAAAGCTAAAGAAAAAAAAAAAAGTCAATCTCGGAAGTAACTTTAAGGTTCAATGGTGTAATCATCATCTTCTATATGTCTTTTACTTTCAATGTCAATATTTTTATTTTGTGCTTACCATTGTTATTGGTTTTGATTTTATCTTGTAATAGGTGGGGAGCTAAGGGTCATTTTCAACTGATCAAGTTTTTCAATCAAAGTAAGTAAGCGATTGTTTGTTGTGAAGATTTTTTTTTCTTTCTTTCCTTGCCATAGTAATGGTGAGTTAGTTGAGGAAGGTGATAATCTCAACTTGGTTAAACTTTTCAAATTTTTTAATGTTTGGATATTTTGTTTAAAGTCTCTAAATTTTGAGTGATTTTCTTGCTTGAACTATAAATTATTTGAGAGTAAAGAATTACAAGTAAGAGAAATTATCTTCAAAAAATATTTTGATTGTGGATTGAAATAAGATTTTATTTAAATGTGAGAGTTTGGTATAATAAGTGTTATATTGTAGTTAGATTTTGATTTTGAAGTAAAACTGAAATATGAGATTGATTGCATGTTGAATATAAAGTTTCTCTATTAATTGCTTTTGAAAGTAATTATATTCTTTGATTGTAGTTTTAGATTATATATATAGTTTTGTAATAAGAACGTTCTTTTGAATTTAAGTTGGGTGCAATTTGAACTTTTTAGTTTATGGATGTTTGATTTGAAGTACTTTGAACTCAATACTGTTGTTGATATAGTAGTTAAGTTATGCATGTTAATGTTTAGATTTTCTTAAACTAAGTTTTGAATATGATTTAGATGAGTAAAGTTAGTTTTCTATAGTCTTTCATATATTAGTTCATGAGTTCAATGTAAATGAAAATTATATTAAATTTGAATGATCAAGATAGAATTGAAATAAATAGAAAATGATAATTGAACAAATTATGATTGTTCTTGTCATACAAATATTAAGTAAAACTTTGGAAACAAATTTGGTCTTATTGCATGAAGTTCGGTTTTTTATATTTTAACTTGAGCGAAAGATTTTTTCTCAAGTAAAAATGGAGTAGAAACTCAAGCTTCACACTTAATTTTATTTTTATTCAAGTAAGATTTTGCATAAGTGAAAATAGAGTTGAAACTAAACCTTGATTTTTCCTTTTTATTTTTTCAATCGATTGAATGTTAATGTTAAATATAAATATAAATATAAATGAATATTAAATTATATATTTAATTTATTTATTTTTTTGTTAATCATGTTGTATAAAGAAAATTGTTCAGAATAATAAAAAATGTATGAATTTGGAGTGACAAATTTTGGATGATTTGTGAACCATTATCCATAGTTTAAATTTATGTATTAAACAAAGAACTATATGAAATCTTTAACTTTATATGTAAGTAAATCATATAAATTAATACATCCGAAAGTAAAAAATTGAATAAAAATTTATTGTATAAGGGAGTTTTGAGTATATAACAAATAATAAAAATTTCTGATAAAGTTTTAAAATAAGTAAATACTCATACATTCTAAATAGTAAATAAATTATTATCCATTTAAGTAAAAAGTAGTTTATCACAAATTGTTAATAAGTAAAATACTCATAATTTCATATAATAATATATTAATGGACAAAATTGTGTCAAAAAAATTATCCTAAATTACCAACCATTCTTGTAATTGAAAATCTATCAATAATGTGAATATTATGACATATTTTATTCATTATTCACATTTTTAATAAATACATTTCTTTAGTGAATTAATAATTTAAATGTATATAGTAAAACCACCAAACATTATTGTATACAAAAAGTATAAGCTTCAATATTTTAGTAAAAAATTAATTATATTTTTGTATTATTATATAATACATTAATTGTTTCTTAATTTAACAAAATTATCATGACACTTAAGTTATTATGTTTTTAATTAAAAATAATTACATTATAATATTAACTACAATTTCTAATCCAAAATTAAACATTTAATCTAACAATTAATATCAAATTAAAATAATGGACGGATGAAAGTTATTCACTAATTACGCTAAGAATAAATATTTTTATTAGAAATATGACAGACTATTATTTTATTCTCATCCAAATATTAATTAAAATTTTTTTGGATAAAATAAAAGCGATTTCTTATTGCAAATAAATAATATTTTTATACATTACGACTATGAACTATGAAATCAACCATAATTAAAGATTAAAAAAAAAAAAATGGGAACACGTATTGCATTTTGTTTGGTAGGTTGTCTTCTCGCGCTCCATTCTTTTTCATGAATGTTTTCTTTAAATATTAAACACATTATCATTTCCAATACTAACTTTAATGACCAACATGTTTGTTTTTTATTATTCTCAAATACTACCTACTACTATAAAAAATATTATCGTAAAACATCAATAAAAACTCTCTTATTTTATATATAAAGTTTCTCATTTTTTAATAATATTTTTAAATTATATTATAAAATTTATAATTATATATAAAGAATTACAAAATAATGTAACAAAGAGTATTTTCTCAAATTTTTAAAGAATTTTAATTTTATTTTTAAAATTCAAATGACATTATTTTTCATTTGAGAAAGTTATAAATATTTTATTAGAGTCGCAAAGTTTAATACATTCAGCTGGATAACGTGGTAACTATGATAAAATTGCTTATTTTTTATTATTTTATTAAAATTCTCATGTATAAAATGTTTTTCATTTTTATTTTATTATTTGATTTTTTTATGTAATTAAAAAAATTAAATACATTATAATACATCATTTAATAGATATTCAATTAAAAATATTTAAATTTATTAAATTTTAATTAAGTGTATTCAGTAAGAAATAAAATTCTTAACATCCAAATCTATACAGAAATTAATTTGCTCAATTTTAAAATAAATATTTTTTAAATAAGTAAATTTTAAAATATCTAAGTCTAAGTAAGTAGATGTTGTTCTTACAGTAAAAATAAATAGATTTTGTTTTTACAATAATTTTAATTACCAACATCTACCCTCCAGCAACAACCTTCCCACAAAATTCGAGTGTTGTCATTGCACTTACCATTTTCATTACCAAAGCATGTTATCAACTCCTTTTTAAGGCATGAATTACATCAGAAAGAATATAAAAATTGACATAAATTTGAATAACCAATTTCACCTTGTCTACTTATTAGTTTTCTTGGTATTGAATACAATACAGTTATTATTCTTCCCATAACCCAAACAATTTTGCGAACAACAAATTTATATTTGTATGTAATTTGTTTTCAATAGTTTTGTTGTTAAAAATTATATGAATTAAACAAAACTAATCTACACATTAACAAACTTAACATAAACATAACTATTTGAATCAAACTACATTAAATAATATGTTTTGATTTAATTTTGTAAATTTTAATTTTGATTTCATAAAAATTTACTTTTATTTTATCTTTAAAAAAAATGGTTTCTTAAATTATTAATTTATATACTATTTAATTTATTTCATTAATTATCCAAAATTATGCGTTTAAATATTAAAAAATAACGTAAAATAAATTAAGTTGTACTATCTAACCTTTTTTATTAATTTGTAATTTTTTTTATCTTTTAAATTTGAAAGTCTCTAACTAAAGTTTTATATTAAACATGCAACTAATTCTTTTAACTATCGATAAATTTTTATTATATTGAACCATGGATAAATTTTTATTATATTTAAACATTATACAAACACAACTAATTCTTTTAATCATCCATGAATTTTTATTATATTTAAACATTATACAAGTTATAAAACTTTGGGATTATTTTATATGAATTTTTTTCTATTTTTTTTTAATAAATATTTGTATTATCTATTATATAATACGTTATCCTCTAGATCTTGTATCCGAATTCTGTATCGTTGGAAATAAATTTCATTTCTATCTTCTATGTCGTTATTACTGTCAAATAATACAAACACCTCCAATTTGACGAATCACTATTGAATGAAGATCCCTCTGTTCGATATGTATATTTACGATACAAACATAATAATCGGCCAAAATTCTGACAAAAAATCACATGTATAATTAAGTTTTCTAATTAAATTTAAATTTTGGAAGTTGGATTAAAATTATGGTCTAATTTAAGATTATTTTATATGATTTTTAAAAATAAATTTATAATTAACTGACCATTAAAATGAACAAATTAGACACGATATTACATTTTTTGAAAATAAATTTGTGTATAATGTAAGAGAAATAAATAAATAAGTAAATAAATAAATTATAAAAAAAGTAAACTGTCTTTATAATTTGATAAAATTTCAACATTCATTTCCAATCTAGTCTTAAAAATAAAATTTAAAGTTGAAAGAAGAACATTAAAAATAGTAATTAAAATCTTAAAAAAACATAAATCTGTAATTATTGTTTGTTCTGCAAATTTGTCCCATAATAAATAAGCGTGATGACACTCTCTTTCACGTCATTAAATTGATTGATATTTTTTATGCATAAAAAGTGAGAAGTTGCCATTTGGCTTTGCTTCTTTTCACTCTCTCTATTTATCAAATCTCTCTTTTGTTCACAAGTCACACAAACCCACCTTGGATTGTCTTTCTTCGACCAACGCACGAACGCAAAACACACACTTATGTTCTTCTGAAAGCTATGTTTTTCTTCTTCTGATTTTCGCTCCAAAACCCATTTTTCAATCTCTCACTCCCCTCTTTCAGATCGCTCTATCTCTTTCCGACACACCACGAAAACAAGGTTCTTTCTCTTTCTCACGCGCTTTTATTCCTTAGATGACACTCTTTCTTTTACATCATGTTCAAATTTTCGATTTTTATCACTGCATGTGGGAAACAAATACTGGGTTTCTGGTGGGTTTGATCTCACACCCTTTTGTTTCCTCCCAGGATGCTTTTCTTTTTTCTTTTGGTCTTTGAATAGTGAAGCTCAATTGGGTTGCATGCAGATGGGTTTCCTTTCAAGTTCTTCTTTGAAAGATTTGATTTTGAATTCAGCTGTTTTTCTTCGTTGTCTTCGGTCTCTGGATTGGTCTTCTTGTGATGAATTTTGGTGCCTTTCAATTTTGATGTTGTGTCTGAGACTTGTGGGGAAATGGGCCTGTGTTTTAATGCTGAAGTTTTAGAGGGCACTTGTGTTTTTCGAATACTGGTTTTGGGTTTTACTGGAAATTTTATTTTATTCACTGTTTCTCCGAGCTTGCATGCAAGGGATCAATGTTGCAATAGCCCTTTTTGAAGTAATATGAAATGCTATTTTTTCTTTATTTGTCTGTGACAAGTTTACTAGCAAGGTTTTGTTTTCGTTTGCTTGAGTTTATTTACAGTGCTTCATTGGATTTTAGTCTGACATTTTCACTTGGTTTTAGCTGCTTGTCCTTTTGGAATTTAACTTCTGTTTCAATTTTCAACTTGATCTATGATCTCAATTATTACATTTTTGTCTTTAGGTCACCGTTTATTTTCTCAATATATTTCGTGTTGTGGATGAATCGTGAATTAGACTAGCATCTTTTACCGTTTTCATGTATTTTAGGTTTCATTTTTTAGAGGAAATGAAATGTACCTTGCATGCTGCTGCTAAATTACGAGATCTCTCCTTTTTTTTCTCCTTTGACTGGTTTGAGTCATGCGTTATGTATTTAAAATTATTTTTTTCATAGGAAATTGCAACTCTTTCAAGCTGCATGTGCATGATCTCATCATATTTGACAAAAAATTTTGAAATTTTCTTGCTTTGCATCAAACAATTGACGGTTTTCTTTTAGTCTGTTGAAATGCATGTTAGGCATGTAGGTTATTATGGATTCTAAAAGCTTAATAAGGGTTATGGCTACAAACAAGGTGATTTTGATTTCTTTTATTTATCAGCTTCTGGATTTTCTGGGGCAGGATTGAAGATGTGGATTAGTTGGTTTCAGTCTTATGTGTGAACTCAATTGTTAACAGTTATAATTGGTAAATGGGGACCCAAACAATGGGATCTCAAGGTGGTGGTAAAGACAGTAATGGAAAACAGTCACAAGTCCAGCCTCTGGTGCGGCAAAACTCAATGTATAGTCTCACACTGGATGAGGTTCAGAATCAATTGGGTGATTTGGGGAAGCCTCTGAGTAGCATGAACCTTGATGAGCTTCTGAAAAATGTGTGGACTGTGGAGGCAGGCCAGACCGGTATGGACCATGAGGGCACGGTGCAGGCCGGTCAGGCTGCCCTGCAGCGTCAGGCTAGTCTGTCGCTAACTGGTGCACTGAGCAAGAAGACGGTGGACGAGGTTTGGCGAGATATCCAACAGAACAAGATCATGGAGGAGAAGAGGTTCAGAGACAGACAGCCCACTTTGGGAGAAATGACATTGGAGGATTTCTTGGTGAAAGCAGGAGTTGTTGCAGAATCATCTGGTAATAGAAAGAATGCTGGTCCTGTTTCAGGGATTGATTCAAACATGGCAGTGCCACAGTTTCCTTCACAAGGCCAGTGGATACAGTATGCACCTGCACAGTATCAGCATCCACAGCAAAGTTTGATGCAGATTTATATGCCTGGCCAGGGTATGTCACAACCAATACACATGGGGGCTGGAGCTGCATTGGATGTTTCGTATGCGGATGGCCAGGTTGCGGTGCCATCGCCTATGGCGGGAGCAATGTCAGACTCGCGTACTCCTGGAAGAAAAAGGAGCACTCCTGAGGACATGATGGAGAAGACTGTTGAGAGGAGACAGAAAAGGATGATAAAAAATAGAGAATCTGCTGCTCGTTCAAGAGCAAGGAAACAGGTGCTATTTCTTTATTTTGAGTGTGATGTTATGTGTCTTTATTCCATAGTAAAAACCCTTATCCTGAATCATCAATGTTATAAACAGGCTTACACAAATGAATTGGAGAATAAAGTCTCACGCCTGGAAGAGGAAAATGAAATGCTGAGGAAACGAAAGGTTGGTTTCTGCTTTGAAGTTCTACTTTAATTGCCTTGACTGTGTTTTGCTGTTAATTCAAATTCCAGAACATGCCTTCAGTCCCAAGATTGAGTGGTTTCTCTTTTTGCAGAGTATTTTTTAGATTAAGATTGACTATGCAATCTTAGTTTCATTATCATTTCATATATCTTCACGAGAAAACTCTGCATATTATGATTCATCAATCATGACTTGAAGTAACAAGTATTGAGGAATTTTTGTTGACCATGAAATATTTTCCTCAACCATTCAAAAGTTTGCTTCTTGTGTGACTTGGGAATGATTAACTCTGATGTTTGATTGCCATTAACAGCTTCTTTGCTTCATGAGTTTGCAATCTTTGACGTGTATAATTATGGTATCTCGCAACTAGTGATTTAATGTTCACAAACTTCTTGTTATACAGTATGGTGTGTTGATGGTAAAGTAGATTCAATATAAAGAAAATTTCTCCATTATATAATTTGGTTGGGAGGAAATATTATGAGATGAAAACATAAACAAGGGATCTGGGGGAAGAAGTTTTCTCATACTAGTCCTTTATCTTTGGTTTGTCCTTTGTTTCAATACTTGTCCTTTATCTTGTGAGCTAATGGTGGGGGAAATTTATTTTTGTTTTATTGTTTCATTTCCATTCTGTTTTTCAAATGCATTTCAATCATTTTTAACACGTGTCTTACTTTCAGCCCCTTCCAAAATATTAAGCAAGTAGATCTGTATAAATACTTTGGTAATCTCTTTACTAAAACTGGATTCCACATCTTGAAAATCTTTAACATTAATATTTTGAACGGCAGGATTATACAATCAAGTGATCTTTAGATATTTTCTTTTCCCTATTATCATTCAAGTCAAAGGGCACTTCTTTTCTTCCTGCTTTTGCATTATCCTTGTGTTTCAGAATTTTTGTAGAAGCAACTTATTTCTATGCATTGTGAGGCACCTTGTTTGTACCACTGTCAAGCTGGGGTGAGGGGTTAGTTTGGACTGTCATAATTGATTCTGGTATATTGAAATAAAATAGCATTGCACTTTGATCAACATGATATCCTTGATATACTTTGTGAAAACCAGTTTATACCTTTGAAAAATTAGATTGTAGAGCTATATCATTTTTTTTCTCTTTTGGTGTTTTGGTAAATACTTTGTGGATGTACCCCAAGTTGTGCAATGGAATGTGTCTCTATGATGATTATGATGCTTTTGAAAGCTTGAGAAGATTGCAAGTGTTATAATAGTAGTTGGCTTATTCTTTAGAAAGGAAAATGGTTGAAGAATGTTGGAATAGATCTTATAATCTTCTTATATTTGAGTGATCAATCACAATCAAATCTTGTAACATCAAAGGAATTGCTTGAGTCATTACCAAAACACCTTTGATGAGTGATGATGGCATTCATATATTTTGGTTTGAGTTAGACTTTGATTTACAAGCTTTACTTGCCTTACTTATTGTACAATTGCAGTTCATTATTACAGAAGTGTTGGATTATAAATCCTTCATGCAGCTATACCACAAAAATTCTCATTGCATGATCACTTTTTGCTTGATAAAATCATGAGTTACAACATGTTTTTCAATGCTCATTCATCATAATTGGACATGCTTACTTTCTTATTTGCACAATATTAGACTGACATGTTTATAAATTTTGCTGAACTTGCAGGAGATAGAGAAGCTGTTGCCAAGTACACCACCTCCTGAACCCAAGTATCAACTTCGCCGAACAGGATCAGCTCCATTCTGAGATCTGTACCTAGTTGTAGAGGCTTTGTAAATATGAGTACCAGTGAATGCTCCTTATGGATTACTGTGAGGTTGATTCTGGTATGTCAGTTCAATAGTTCTGTGAAACATTTGCATCCAATGCCTTGTTTTTTATTGTTGTTAGGTTCTTTGTAACTCTCAATGTTCTTTTGAAAAAAGTTATCAGAAATGTTGTAGTTCTACTATTCACAATATAGCCATAATCCTGGCTTCATGAGTTTACTTTGGCATCTTGAGGTTCATCACTAATTAAGTACTAATTAATTACTAATCATGACAGATAATCAGTTTGTTCTAACTTTTTTTTTCTCCATTCAGCAAGAGAATCTGTCCATTGTTGCATTAAAATAATGCCTTCTGTTAAAGGAAAAAAACTTACACTATTTCAAATGTGGTGTTGGTTTCTTTAATTGGAATTGAAATTTTAAAGCATGAAATTTTTTTTCCTATTTTGAGCATTTTATCACTAAATTTTTTTGAATTGGAGATCAATGGTGAGAAAATTTCTAACACCAAAGATGGGTTTGGTTTTACAAAGGGTATTGTACCAGCAGCTTTCCTTTTCACACAAAAGGTGGCTTTGATTTTACAAAGGGTATTGTACAAACATCCTTTTTCACAGCAAAGGTTGCTTTTATTTCACTGACATGATGGCAAGAAGATGCTCAACAAATTAACAATTATTATTTCTTTTTCCTGAAAAAAACTAGAGGGTAATAAGAAGCATACCTTTGGTGTCAGAGAATCCCAATCATAAGAATATTGCTATTAATGTGCAATGAACACTTCCATATGCAATGTCTTGTATTAATTTCACTTACTTTATATGTTAATCATATTTAGTAATTGAAAAAGAGTATCTAACCTTTTTAAACTTCATCTCTTTTATAATCTTTGTTCTCCTTGTTGTCTTAGATTTTACATTTTTTTTAACTAAATAATTTAATCTTTAATTAGTCTTCATTTTAATTTTATTTAAATCAATCTTTAAACTTACCTTTTCAAAATGATTATTATTATTTTTTCATTATTTATCTCAGTTATTTGTTAGTTTTATTTTGTAAATCATTTTTTTCAAATATTAAAAAATAACGAAATTTAAGGTTATAAAAATCAAATAGACTTTATACTTAATTTAAATTACTTCTATTTTTAAAGATACAGTTTATTATATCTAATATATGAGAGAATGAAAGAGAATATATTAATAAATTATCGGCATTTAAGGTAAATAATTTAACTTGAACTTACTAATGTCGTCCAGTTACAACATGTTTTTGCCATACCATAATTTGTCGTAGGATTTGGATAAAGTATTGTGTCGTGTTATTTCATTGATATCTTGTTATTTCATCACCGTAGTTTGTGGCAATTTTTTTATTCTTAAATATGTTTAGTTATTTAGTTTATTGTAATTATTCCTTTAGTTTCTAACAAACTTGTAAAACTAATCCTCCAAAAAGTATAATTATCTTTAGTTTTTTTTTTTAAAAAAATATTATGCAGAAATATTTCTTCGAATTTTAGTAGTTAGTTATAAATAAGTAAATTATTCATTAAATATCTTTGATAATTAGATAATTGAAATGATATAGGATGATTAATTAGATCATAGAATTAACATTATGCTAGATACAAATATTAAGAAAGCACGTGTGAGAGAACCTAAAGATAGAGAAGATATATATTAATAAAAAATTCTTGGACACTCAAAAATATTTTTGATATTTGAAGTATTATGTTTTTTCTAATAGTGAAGAATTAATATAATGGGAGTATTTTAAAAATATTTCAACCCTATTATAAATTTAGAAAATAATCTCGAAGTATTATGTGCTGCTTCAAAAATTATAATAATCGGTATTTAGAGTATAAGTGTTGGTTTGAAAAAATGTACATTTCATAAAGGAGTGATAACATTGTTCATTATAAGTCTAAATTATCATAATTTTTAATTTTTTAAATTAATTCTGACAATAGAAATTGATTTAAGGTATTTATAATTTTATATTGTTATCTTATTACATAACCTTATGACAATACTTCAATATCATCTTAGGACACATAATCTCAGTCGGTTAGTGCTAACTCTTTCACAAGGTGTAATGAAGTTTTTATAGGATTTCTAAAGCAACGAACCTATTCTTTATACGTTTTTATACTTAAATAATATAGTTCTAGTTCTCACAAAATTAATGGATTTTGATTTTTGTAAGAAAATTCTTTACTTTTTATTTCTTTAAATTACAAATTATCACTTTGATCCTTAGTATTGATGACACTAATTAAAAATTAAATGTTAAATAATTATTTTATGTAAATAAATATTGATGCATGTGATACCTCGAAAATGTTTTATGATTTATAAAATAAATATTATTTATTTTGAAATGCATATTAAAGACTAAAACAATAATTTAAAATTTTGAAAAGATAAAAATAAAAATAATGAATTTTCCAGGAACTAATATATATAAGAAATAAAAACTTGATTTCTAATTTTATAAAATAAGAAATAAAGAAAATTTTATATTGGAGTGAAAGTTAAAAATCACTAATTTTGGAAAAACTAAAATCACAACTAAGGATTTTTGTTTTTTTAGATATTTTTCTCTTGCTGGAGCATTGAAGTGGTAAATTATCATTATTTTTCTATAAAATTAGAACAAAATACTTTTAGAAGCTTTATTTAATACGAAAACTCATTTTTTTCGAAGGCCATCTATTTTTATATCTATTGTTGTAGTCGTCTTGTCATTTGACACCTCTTTTGATACTTTATAGAATATGGGTCCAAGCCACATGAGTGGTCGCGATTTGGATTACTAGTTAAACGTGAATATTTTTACATACTATGAACATTATGTGTTTGGAAGTAACACATTAAGTATTTTCAAATAGAATTACATAAGATGAAAGTCACATTAGACTATATTTATGCATATTGCTAGGAGGCATCAAAAGTTTCATTGTTGGGAAATGTCATGTACTTTCTCTTAATCATCAATAATTATTTAAGATTTACTTGATTATTTATGATGAAACAAAAATCAAAATCTTCTTAGAAGTTTAAGCATTAGATATTCCTAATGCTTAACCAAACCAAGAAGATGGTCAAGCATCTAAGGATAAATAACGAATTAGAATTATGCTATAACAAATTTAACAACTCCTATAAAGATAAATACAATATGAAGCACTTGATTGTTTTTCACACTCCTCAACATAATGAAGTTGTTGAAATTTTGAACAAAACCTTGTTAGAGAGAACAAAGAGCATTTTGTCAAATTTTGGTTTACATAGATGATATTTAGGTGAAGATGTGAGCACAACATATTTTCTGGTGAATTGTTCTTTGTTTATAATAATTAAGTTCAAGACTCCAATAAAGGTATAGTTGGGAAAGCCTACTAAATACTTAATGTTGGAGGTGTTTGAGAGTCTTACATACTATCATGTAGATAAATGTAAGCTTGAATCCAAGTTTAGGCATTCGTTGGTTGTGGGAGTAGAGTGACAGGTTTCATAATATGATCACCATTAAAGGTGTTTTGGAACATCCAATAGTCCCATATCGTTTAGGAGTTGAGACCGAGGTCAGTTTAAATACACTTTCTTCCTTAACCCACTAAGACGCCTTTTCAGGACAAAATTATGACAGAGCTCTGAGTTCCAAATGTGGTGATTAACCTTAATGATGTCATATCAACGAACTTGAAGTCGGAACATTGGCAACGTCTGTTGGAATCCATTCCCTTAGTCCTCGACCGGGACCTTCCTTCTTTAACCCTCCCACCGAAGCTTTTTTTAAGGACAAAACTGTGACGGAGCAGTAGATCTTCTGAATAGTCTAATGATGAATCAAAACTTAATTGGTAGCTAATGGCTATATTTGAAAAAATAGTTACTAGGAGAAGAATTTGCAAAGAGAAAGTGAAAGAAAGACATAAAATTTTCACACGAATCCATACAAAAGATCTATTGGTTCCTCACTTCTTTGCTCCCCTTCAAACATAATACAATATTACAATAACTCATAGAGTAAGGTTTATGAACTTAGTTGACAGAAATTTGGTTATAATTCTAACTTTTAAAAAAAATGTTAAAAATAAATAATAATAATTTAGAAATCAAAATATAATATTATAAAATATAACAATAACTTGTTGAATATATATTTATCACGCGTATACAGATATTAATATTAAATATTAATGGTAATGAATTTCTTTTAATGTATATAAATATCTTAAACTTTATATAAACTTTATTGTGATTCCAATTTTATAAATAATTAATTTAAACTTCAGTTTCTCCTTAATTTTTCCATTTTACAAATAGGTTTTTTTATCGAGTTAGAGTTACCGTACTACTTGAAAAAAAATCCAACAATTTATTTATCTTAAATGTCATTTATTTATTAATCTCCTTTTACAATTCATTTTTTCATATTCAAAATGAATAAAAGTTATGATTTAAGAACAAATAAAAAACGTCTAAAGTTTAATTAATTTTTAAAACGTCTAAAGTTTATTGTGTTTTAATGTTCGAAAAAGTAACTAATAAACAATTGCGATTTAAAATAACAGAATATCTATAAAAAAAAAACATAGTCTCTTTATTAAATTAACATTTAGGGGTTTATTTACAGACAGAGATAATTAAATTTAAGAATAGGTTAGGATGAATGAATGTTTAAGGTATTTCTTTTAAAAGAAGTAAAATTTCAGGATGAGAGATAAAAATAAATAAATAAAAGTTAAGGTATTTAATTACAAAAAGAGATAATGCATGTAGGAAAGTATTAATTTTTTTTTTAAATTTCTTTTAGACTCGTACTTTTCAAATTTAAGCCTTGTATAAGTTCCATCTCAAAAAGGTAGACACATTTTGATATCAGAGCCTCTAAAAAAGTTCTTTTTCGTTTGTGCTTTTTTTTTTCTTTTGAATAATTCATTTGCTTTGTTAAATAGTGATATATCAAATTAATCACTTGATTATATTATATCTTTGAAGATGGGTGACCACTACAAGGTTGAATAGTCCTAGAATCAGCTCAAATGCCTAGTTTATAGATATACCTTAGAACTATATTGGAAGCTAAAAAAATCATAATTACAAATTTTACATTTAGTATTTAATAATTTTTTGTTAATTCCCAATTTTTTTATTTTTTATTCGGTTCCTCCTATTGCATTATTTAGCATTATTTATATTTTCGTATAATAAAAAATATGTTGGTTGATATAAAAAAAATTAAAAAATAAAAGTACATTTTAGTTCACTTAAAAGTGCTAACAATGATAAATATAAGTACATCTTTGGAGACTAAATAAAATAATAAAACTACTAATATTTCAAGGAGTAAAAGTCAAGAAAAAATTCATTTTACAATAATTAAAATTTAAAATTATTAAAAAAGAAAGTAGTTAATATCATGATATGGATGAGTTTAAAGAGTGTTGAGATAAAATCCAAGTGAGATCCTTTTGTTTTTACTTTTGATCTTGACACAGTTTTAATCTCAAAAGGTGGCTAAATGATGAACATGGAAACATTAAACATAGAATATAGTGCTAGCAGTTGACTCTCTCTTTGTCCCTTCTAAAACACCTTCTACCAGCCACATTGTTTTTTCTCTTGTACCTATCCCAATTTCTACCTTTTTTTTATGTCATAAACTAATGCACAAACTCTTACAGGTTATCATGTCACTCTCAACCGTTTCAACACGCGTTTTGAAGCCTCCTTAACATTTTTTTACAACCAAATTCCTTGTCCCTGCAAAAATTTCCTGAGTCTTCAAGATTCCTTAGTTTCCAAGAATTTTTGTGTGCACAACACTAGTAATCATGGGGTATGAAACCAGAATACTATCAGATGAGTATGAAGTCTCAGAAGTTCTAGGAAGAGGTGGATTTTCTGTTGTCAGAAAAGGCACAAGAAAATCTACTAGTGACACCAAGAGCCATGTAGCCATCAAAACCCTGAGAAGGTCAGGCACTGCCTCAAACCCTTCTGGTTTTCCAAGACCAAAGGGTGGAGAGAAGAGCACAGCAGCAGCAGCAGCCATGATGATGGGGTTCCCCTCATGGAGACAAGTCTCAGTCTCAGATGCCTTGCTCACCAATGAGATTCTTGTGATGAGGAGAATAGTGGAAAACGTTTCACCACACCCTAATGTGATTGACCTCTATGATGTGTATGAGGACTCAAATGGAGTGCACCTTGTGTTGGAGCTGTGTTCTGGTGGAGAATTGTTTGATAGGATTGTAGCACAAGATAGGTACCTCTTAAGTATTCAAAATGTTGTGAAAATCTCACTTGGTTACATGTAACACAGAAGTGTGTATAATATAGAAACAAAAGCATTGTTTTTATATGAACAAAAATGAAAATTGCTAGCTGTCTAGAATAGAAAGTGATTTACAGTGACATTGTTTATAATATGCAGAATTACAATAATATGCATTGTTGAATAGAACATGTATGGTATCTGATATGTGAGTCACATCTATGCATCAATGATAGGTACTCAGAGACTGAAGCTGCAGGTGTGGTTCGGCAGATAGCTTCAGGATTAGAGGCTGTTCATAGAGCTAACATTGTGCATAGGGACTTAAAGCCTGAGAATTGTCTTTTCTTGGATGAGAGGAGGGACTCCCCTCTTAAGATCATGGACTTTGGGTTGAGTTCTGTTGAAGAATTCACTGACCCTGTTGTTGGTTTGTTTGGATCCATTGATTATGTTTCACCAGAGGCTCTTTCTCAAGGGAAAATAACTACCAAGAGTGACATGTGGTCTCTTGGAGTGATTCTATACATCTTACTCTCTGGGTATGTTGACTTTTTTTATTCCTTCACATGTTCATGATTTGTGTGTCCCCATCTACCCATGTGCACTTGCAGCACATATGATGCCAAATAGGGAAAGTCTTCAATCACTTCTAGACATTGAAATAAAATATGGTATCACCTTATAATTGGATGAGATTTCCATACAAATCAACATTACCACTCAATTTTGGCATTTTGCACATTACTAGCATGTTTGGTCTCACATGCCAATGTAATTTTTCATGTTTCTTTAGAAGTAAGAAGTTAGTAGCTATAGTTTTTACATATTTTCTAGCAAATTTGACATGATTTTTCTCAATGCAATGAGTTTCCAACACATGCATTATGTTGATCAATTGTTATATGCTTCACTGCAATCTCTCCTAGACATATAACTAGATGAGGAAGCTTATTATATTTCTCTTGAACAATGAAATTAACTCAATAGTATCCTCTTGTTCATATTGTTATTTTTTATTTTGCAGGTATCCACCTTTCATTGCTCAGTCCAATCGCCAGAAACAACAAATGATAATGAATGTAAGTAACATAGGCAGAGCAGAAATTAGCTATGTATCAAAATGTGACTTTTACTTCATGTGTTTGTCATAGTAGCTACCACTTTCACCATAAAACTGGTAAATACATAAAAATACATCATCTGCATCATGTGCCTTTGCATTGTGTCTGATCTAATGACCAGGGTAAAGGTATAGTGTCTTGTATAATTACTGCAAGACTACCATTACCTTTTTTTCCATCAAGTGACCATTCTATATAATGTTCTTGCTTACCAAATCAAATACTTTGAAACAGGGCAATTTCAGTTTCTATGAGAAGACATGGAAGGGCATTAGTCAATCAGCAAAGCAGCTAATTTCAGATCTTCTGACTATAGATCCTAGCAGGAGACCTAGTGCTCAAGATGTATAGTACACTCTTACCAACTTCATCAAGCTCAATTGAGCCATATTTTTCTTCCTTTTCTTGGTGCATGAAATGAAGGATATCTACTATGAAAGAAGTAGTGTGTTGTATAAAATTATCACAAAAAAACTCATTCTCTATCATGTCTTCAGTTTTTTTTTCTTAAATAGCCTAAAGTTATGCATCTTAAAGAATTCTTGAGGAAAAAAATAAGTGTTAGTAACACAAACCAGGCCCTTTGGAACACACTTTTATTGTTGACAGAAATTTATTGTAAATCACATCATAGTTTTTGTAGTTTCTAATAAATTTCAATCAACAAAAAGTGTGTGGGAGAATGTGCTACTAACACTCCTAAACACTAATAACTAGTGATTAGTGTTAGTATTTGTTCAACAGCTTGCATCTTTGAATTTAAATTGTTAGAGAGAACAATAACTTCCTCACACTTACATTGTATGTGTTGGAACAGCTTCTGAGTCATCCATGGGTGGTAGGTGAAAAAGCCAAGGATGATGCAATGGACCCTGAGATTGTCTCAAGATTGCAGAGCTTCAATGCAAGACGCAAACTGCGAGCAGCTGCATTTGCTAGTGTTTGGAGCTCCACAATCTTCCTCAGAACCAAAAAGCTGAAATCCTTGGTGGGAACACATGATCTCACAGCAGAGGAAATTGAAAACCTCAGGATAAATTTTAAGAAAATGTAAGTACTTACAAGTTAAGATCAAATTTCAGAACTCACCATGCTAGTAACAATGTGCATGCATTAGATTCCATTTTCCTAGAATTAAATTTCAAACTCACTTTGAAAGGCAACACAGCAAACAAATAGTGACGCCTATTTTTTCATCAATGATTTTAGCCACCATAATTAACTTTAGTAAACACTTTAACAGCCATAGTTTTCTGAAGAGTTCATTTGTAAACTGCATTTAAACTTTGTTTGAAATGTGTTGAAGATCTCATATCGACTAGGAACAAGGTCTTTTAATTTTTTATAAGTGAGTATAAACTTTACCTTACAAGTCGGTTTTGTAACGTTGAGTTAGTTTAAAGTCCACTTTTCAATGTGATATCAAAGTCTTCGTCATTCAGAGTCAATCCTAACAAGTTTGTTGGATCTATTGGGCCACTGTTGGATTACCCTTAATATATAGTCTCACGTACGAGTTGGTGAGTCTCAGCGTAAGGGAGATGTGTTGGAGATCCACATCAACTAAAGATAAGATCTTTTAATAATATGTAAATAAGTGCAAACCTCACTTTAGAAACCATTTTATAAGATTGAGTTAGACTTAAAATTTAACAAAATAAAAAACTGCTCTGCAAACATAATTTGACTCTTCAATTTGATATGGAACCAAGTATTTGTATGCACTAGTTGTTTCTGACAGTTTTGGACTGAAAAATGTTGTTTGGTATTAATAGATGTCTGAATGGAGACAGCGCCACTCTATCTGAGTTTGAAGAGGTGCTGAAAGCAATGAATATGCCATCACTGATCCCTCTAGCACCAAGAATATTTGACTTGTTTGACAACAACCGTGATGGAACAGTTGACATGAGAGAGATTCTATGTGGCTTTTCCAGCTTCAAAAACTGCAAAGGAGATGATGCTCTCCGTTTGTGCTTCCAGGTTTGGCTTTTCACAAACCTCATATTCTCAACACAAGCACAAAGCAAATATCTTTGAATTTATCTTGAAGAGTAAAAACAGTGTAATTGTGATTAAGATTAGTATAACAAAATTTACACTCATGCTATAATAATTTGCTGCTAATTTGCCTCACTAATTTCTTTAACCACAGATGTATGACACAGATCGATCAGGGTGCATCACCAAGGAAGAAGTAGCATCCATGCTCAGAGTAATGTTCTTTCAATTTTAGGATAAAATGTATTTTAGTTCTCTTAATTGTTGAATAAGATAAGTTGTATTAATATGAAATTTCAAACTACTATTTTAGTTCTAAAACTTCATTCCAGGGTTGATACCAAGATTTATGTTAAGAATCTCTAACTTCTTTAAGATATGACAGAAACAGATTCTTAAATATTCCTAGTAAAACTATTTTTTTTTAATGAAAACTAAAATTTAGTTTGTATGAACTAAAAGCATGATTGATTGTTTTTACTTAACCTTGAGATGTGATGTGTATTGATTGAACAAACAGGCTTTACCAGAAGAGTGTCTGCCAGCTGATATCACTGAGCCTGGGAAATTGGATGAGATATTTGACAGAATGGATGCCAACAGTGATGGAAAAGTTACCTTTGATGAATTCAAAGCTGCCATGCAGAGAGATAGCTCTTTGCAAGACCTTCTTCTCTCTTCTCTAAGACCACAATCCTAATTCTTCAAATCTCCATTAATCTATATGCTATTGTTATCAACCATGCTCAACTATTTTTGTCTTTTTTTCCCCTTGATACTTTAGGAAAAATACTATTCCAGGACTATACAGTCATGTTGTGCCATCTAATTTTTGCTTAGACAGTTAATTAACTAAGAAATTTCTGCTTTCTTGTGTTATATCAGACTCAAAGTTAAGATCTAAACTGAATTTATAACCTAAACTGAATTTATAATATATAAGTACGTACAAATAAATAGATTTTTTAAGATTTTTTTAAATTTAAAGTTTTTTTTTTATATGATAGAAAAATTTATTTTAAAAAAGTTTGATGAATCTATCATGTCATCTATTATAATGATCATTCATAAATATTTAATTTTATATATAAAATATATAAATCTCAACGTGTATATTAGAGATTTTAAATCAACTTGAAATAAAATTAATTCATTATAGTCACAAATCTATTATAAACTAATTCTTGAAAGTAATTAGATTTTGTAAAGTAGTATATTTACAAATAAAGAATGAATGAGCACGTGATTTGTTGAAAATGATAATTCAGAAAAAAAAATGAGAATATTATAATTCAAAACTAATGCATAATTCTACATGTAAATTATTCTAAGCTGACTTTAATAATGATTTTATATCCAAATTTATTTTTTATTTTTAAATAGAAATTGACTTATAGTAATATATATAAAACTAACTCTATTATGAATAAAGCAAGATATACAATACAGGCAAACGTTAGTTTACAGAAAAATATTTTATACAGTTTAAATATATTAATAAACGGATAAATTTATAATATTTTGTTACCAAATTTTCTAGTGCAATTCCAATGTAGAATTGGAGTTCATTGATTTCAATGCTTAACTGGTGAAATAGGAAACATAACGGCATGTGTAGTTTGGTGCTAGAATATCATTGGTTTTGTTTGGTGCAATATTTTAACAGCTTTTATCTTTGAATTAGTGAAATTATTTGGCATATTTTTGGGCAAAAAGTTGATTCAATTATTTGTGGTTTCAAATTATTGATTATATCTAATTTTCTAGATGTAGAAGTCGTTTTTATAAGTTTTTATTTGTTTAAGTCTTTTTATTTATATTTTCATTTTATTTGACTCATTTATTCACAAAATTTATTTGTTTTCATAATTTTTCGATTTTATTTGTAAGACATAATTTTGTGACTTAAATTATTAGAGTATTTTGTTTGTTTGAGATTGATTTCGATAAGGCATGATAAGTGTAACATTTATGTTTAAATAAATATTTTAATTTTGTGTACAAGTTACGAGAAATCTAAATTAAGAAAAGTATATTAAAATAAGTGGATTTGTAAGTAATTTCATTCAACGGGTGTATGATAAGTAAATAAAAAAATATATGCATATTTTTTTGTATATATTTTTTGAGAATTAGATTTATTTTTAATTAAGTTTTATGTTGGATGTTTAAATTAGTTTCACTCATCTAAACCGTCTTTATTCATTTCTTACAACTTGATTCTTTTACTTATTTAGTTTATTTGTTTTGTTTTACAAATTTTTGTTGTTGAGAATTACTTATAATCTTTTAAACGGTTTTTCTTTTTGTCTAATTGTTAATTTCATCACATGTTTTCAAGTTTATTGGTTCCTTATTTCTTGTTTTAATATATTTTTAGTTTGTCTTTTATTTTTTATTTTTATTTTTTTTGTGTTAGAAGTTTTCATTTTCTTATTCTTTTGAATTTCACTTAGAATTTGTTACCTATTTCACTTTTTAATATAATTATTATTAATATAGTCATTAAGGGTGCATGTAAAATTCTTCCAAGAGTATAATATACGAATATATTGAATAAAAACATTTGTGTTAACCATTTATTTTTATGTGGCTTTGTTTTACTAATCTTAATCTGTAGAAAATGTCTGAGCTTGGAAAAAAATATAAAATATGAAGTTTCAGAGATGCAATTGGAAAACAAGAAACACTGGAGAAGAAAATTAGGATATTCTCATTTTATTTCTGAGTGAAAGAAAACATTATGAAACAAAGCAATAGTTGGAGAAACTTGAACTAAGCTATCAAAGATTAGGAGAAAGAAAACAGAAAGAAATAAAGAAAGTGAGGAAATAGAAAAAGAGAAAAATGGGCTTAAAGAAAAAAAAAATGTTAGAAAAAAACAATAAAAGATGAAGAGTTATTTTTGAAGTCCTCTTTAAAATATCAAGAACCAATTCATAGAAGGGGGTTACAAAACTTTGATCCCTTCTTTTACTAAAAATTATGAAGCTAAATTTTCTTTTAAAATAATTAATTATGTGAATCATTTTGTTTTATTGTCTCGAAAAGAATTGTATATTAAAGACTAATGCCAAAAACATTTTGATGAGAAAAATGAGATAAACGGAGAATTAAGCATAAGATGAGTGAAAAAAACATTGAGATATATCATTTCTAAAGTTCATGACTTAAAGGATATATATATATATATATATATATATATATATATAGAATTATATAAACAAGCTATCCAATTGAATGATGATTTTATGATTCATAAAATTATTTTGATAATAAGTTTCTTTAGTTTTAAATTTTGATAAACATTGTTTGAATTTAAAGGATATTTTTCTTGGACTGTTATTTATATGGGATTGTCTTACATCTAATTTTAGTGTTGTTTAATGTCTTTATTAATAGAAGATAATTTACAAGCATAATAATTATAAGGGTTACCTTAATGAAGATAGATATTTATATATTTAAATTATTTTACTCTTAGTTCATTCAATACTTTGTGAGTGTGTTTGTTTTTATGTAATAAAGAGTGAAATTTGAGATCAATTTTTTTTTGCAAGAAAGAGGTATAATGAGTATATAGATAAATAAAGTTCATTGATAAATGATGAAAAATGAGAAATAATAGAAATTCTATAATTTAGTATTGGATCTATTCATTTGTTTTTGTTTCTACAAATTTAGTATAAGATTAAATGTAAAGTTTGATGTTATATTAATTAATAATTTGATCATTAATCAAATGGTCTATATTTTTTTATTTCAGGTATAAGCTCTCTTTCAAATACGGCAATTATCTTTCTTGCATGGCTGAAACATGATGACTTTCATACATAGGGACAAAAATAAAATCCCCAAATTTAATATATATTAATTACTTTATTAGTATTTTAGAAAGAAAGGCACGAGCTCTTGAAAGAAAGAGTCACGAGGGAGCATTTTACTTTATATTTTTTTACAATGAAATTTAAATTTTATTTTAATAATTTAGAATCAGTGACTGAGAAACGTAGAAGAAAGCATCCTCAGCGTGAGAAGGAATAAAAAGACTGAAGAAGCTGTGTCTGCGCGAAAACGCAAAAGTGAAATAACAAAACGCAAAAGTTATCGTCGTCTTCGTCTCTTCGAATGCAAACCCCATTTTCACTTCAATTCCTCACACAAATCGAATCTCTTCACACTTTCCGTCTCTCTCACTTCCTTTCTCCATTTTCCTAAATTTAGGGTTTCCCAAATTCCAATGGCCGAGGTCATGAATGTGCCTCCAGAATCCCTCGACAAATCCCCTTCCGCCGCCGCTCCTCCTCCTCCTCCGCCGCCTCCATCTCAGCCCTCCCCTGCCGCGGATGACCTCCCTCCCCCGCCGCCGCCGCCGCATTACCCGCCCCGGCGAAGGGACCGCAGAGACGACAGGGATTTCGATCGCCCTCCCAACCGCCGCGGCGATTACTATGACCGCAACGCGTCGCCGCCGCGGGATAGAGACCGGGACAGGGACAGGGATTTCAAGCGCCGACGTAGCCCGAGTCCTCCCCACCGCGACCAGCGGTATTCTCCGGCACCGCGTCGGTCGCCTCCGCCGTACAAGCGGTCGCGTCGGGGGAGTCCTCGCGGCGGCTATGGACCTGATGATAGGTAGATTTTGTCGTCATTGCATGATTGTGAATTGCTTTTGCTACTGGCTGTGCCTTTAGAATTAGACGTTTCGAGGAAACTCTAGAAAGTGAAGTCCATCGTTCCTTGTTGTGCAAAAATAACTTTTTTGTGAAAAGTGTTACGAATCAATTTTTAACTAATGACAGTGATAGTTGTATGATTGACGTGAAGAAGGTTTTGATGTGTGGTTGCGATCATGTTTTCTTCAAAATCCTTCGTATTGTGGGAAATTGTGGTTGCAAAGACTCCAAAAACCTTGATATCGTGGCTGAAATTGAGGTCGTCGACTGTTTCTTAAAACCTTGAATGTGATAAAATGGTATTTTAATTTAAAGAGAAATATTTCTGAGGGAGCGAAATTTATATTTTCATGTACCTTACAAAACTGTTTTGTGCCTTTTCTTTTTAAGGTTGTCTTGTTAGAATCTGGGATTTATTGGAATTGGGCATTTCTTCTATGAATGATATAATAGAAATTGTAATTATTGTGATAGAAGTATTATTGTGTCTTTTGTAGTTCTGATGTTTACTACATGTAGTATAATTTCAGTGTAATAATGCTAGTGAGACTGACGGTATGCTGTCTGTTATAATTTCTTGTGTGTCAGCTGTTGAATAATATAATTTACAATATTGTTACATGAGTAGTTGAGAATGATTTTTTTACACATCAAGGGATTTAGTGTTGCATATGGTTTCTTGGCATACTTTCTCTCTCTGAGAAATCTAAGACTTGGTAGGATATTGTTCTGTACTTCTCATGTTATAATGAAAGTCTTTGTGGTAACATGCTTAACATTTTTTTGTGTCTCTTTGCTAACTCCCTTCCTTCCTTCCTCTACTTCTGCTTCATCCATTTTGTTGTCTTGCATCCTTTTGTGTTTTTCTTTTTTTTAATCACATCTTCTGATTATGGCAGACATGGATATAATTATTATGGTGGTTATGATCGGGGAATGGGTGGAAGAGGTGGTTATGCAGACGAGAAGTCCTATGGTAGGTTTGGACCACGTTCTGCAGGGGGGTATCAGAATGGGATGCCTGGTATGTCAATAATTTCTATTTAGTACAAGCATTTTTCCTATATCCCATAAATCACATTTTATCTCCCTCATTACTTTTATTTTTTTTTCTACCTCATTAGTTTTAATTTTTTGTAAGTTAGTATTTTCATTGTCTCCTTATTTTAGCATGAGAAAAAAACATTTGTATAATAATTTTGATTTTCTTAGCATTAGATTTCATGATTTCTTTATCGCATGTTATTAACTATGGCGTTTGATGAATTGGCTTTTTCAGATTATAATTCTGTTTTTATTTAATGACATGCATGTGTATAGTCCATAAATCAACCAAAATGGGCTTCACCATGTTTTTATTGGTTGAAATTGTTTCTCTATGCCCCCTACTCCTCTCCTCATAAAACACATCTTACTAACCCTATATTTGTGTTTGTTGTGTGCCCCATATCTTTGGTATTTGTCCTACATATAGCGATTCCTATGTTTTTAATTTTTTTTTGTTAAAAGCCTAGTTATTGTTTATGAATGTTAATCTATGGTTGTCCAATTAACTGAAATTCTGATGACATCCAAACTCTTACCTACCAGCATTATGTTTTTCAGATAAAGGCAACATTTACATGCTTCTATGTTTTTGACCTTGGTATATTCCTTTTTGACTTTTGCAGATATAGAATCCAATCGTGGTTATGGAGACATGGCAAGTGGTGCCCAAAGGTCAGCTTTTGTAATTTTTCTGTTATCCAAGTCTAATTAATAAATATTACTTGCCATTGGTGTGCTGTTTAGGGCTTGGGGTTTACAAATGCTGGGGAACATGTTTACTTCACCTTCAAAAGGGTGGCTGCAGTTGAAACAATTTGACAAGGCCAAGATGAGATATCCGTATTGAGATTATGGACCCTCTGCAATAGATTTGGTGTTCTCATATAAATGGTAAAAAATAGAATAAAAACAAGGTGGCATTTTTCTAATTTTTGGCTAAAACGTACTGGAAATGATAATATAAAATAAACCAAATATTCCATTTTATTTTTTTGTGTCATATTTAGTTACAACAGTTTCACTTTGGAATTCTTCGTCTCCGTGTGTTTTGGCCTTGTCATGGTCAGTATTATTAAGATTTTCTACTGCATCTCTCCGTGGTTATTAGCCTATGGCTTGAAACAGTACACATTTTTGCATAAAATTTGATAAAGCCACTTATAACCATCTTTTCTTGACAGCTTGCCCATCGGAATCTGTTGATATCCAATTTAACTACTAATTTTCTGGACCAGCCCTGTAAATTAGTTGATGTCCAATTTAAGCGTTAATTTTCTGGACCAGCCTTGTAAATTAGCTGAAGTAATTATTAACAGTTTACATAGAAGTTTTCATAGCTCCTTTTACTTGTAATTGAATTTACCTATCAAAGTCAAACTGAAGATCTGTACTACATGCTGCTATTGACATTGTATGCTCTGTCACATTAAATAATATTTTTTTACCTTTAATATAAGAGTCTCTCATTAGCCATCTTCGAAGATGCTGTATCCAGTTTACCAGAGCCTTATTATTGTTGTTAGAGGGTACTGAGAACCAGGTGTCTGCTTGATGATTAATATCTTTGTAGATCTAGTTGGCTTTTGGTATAGCAACCGTAATTTATAATTTCCTTTACAAAATTGCTCTACTTATGGCTTCAGGTGTCGATTTTAGTTAGCATTCTTGTTCTCATTAGCTAATGGTGCATGGACTGTTGTTTCAACTGTACAAATTGACAATTCTTGTCCATAACTTTTGGAGAACTCAGCACATTAGTCTTGTCTTGCATTATTTTTCTGATCTGTTTTTTTTTTCCAAACTATTTTTTATTTCCATTTATTCGAGAGTTGTTTCCTGTGCTCGTTACTGAACATCCACTCGTTAAACAGTTCTATACCCAAGTCTCTTCAACTTTGAGCATTCTTAGTAAATAGTGAAAGTAATACATGATTATGTCATTACTTGTTTAATATATATTTTTTATTTTACTCCGACAATAGATTTTTTGGAAAAAATATGTTAACAGTGAGATATTTGCGAGTCATATCAGGGAGGGGTTGATGTCCTATAAGCAGTTCATTCAGGAGCTTGAGGATGATATACTACCAGCTGAAGCAGAGCGTAGGTAAGTTTTGGATAATAATTTCTTTTTTATCATGTTTTAAGTGTTCAGGTAACAAGCTTTTTTGGGATGCTCATTGACAAATGGGTTTTGACCATTTGATTTTCTAGGTATCAAGAATACAAATCAGAGTACATCTCAACCCAAAAACGAGCTTATTTTAATGCTCATAAGGATGAGGAGTGGTATACTTATTCTTCCTCCTTAAAATTGTAGTTCACTCTTTGAAATGTTTACTGAGAATAGCACAAGTGACCATATTTTCTTCAAGTGATATAATGTTCTTTTCATTTTTTCATTAACTTCAGGTTGAAGGATAAATATCATCCAACAAATTTGCTTACAGTCATTGAAAGGTGAGTTTTTTTTAATCAACTTCTGCCTAATTAGCCATGGTATATATTGTAATCTTAATATTGGTGGGCCATTTTTTTTTTGTTTTTTCATTGTGGGGGTGGTTACTAGATACGCTGGTGGATTAATGGTTTTTATCAAGACATTTAAATTGGAATGAAAATTGTCTGGTTCATGATCTTATAGGAGGAATGAAAATGCTCGGCAGCTAGCAAAGGATTTTTTGCTTGATTTACAGAGTGGAACATTGGAACTGTATGTCCTTGTTCTCTCTCTTTCCTTCCACTTCATGCTTTCACTTTTTGTATTAGTATCAACTAATGATACATAATTTGTGTCATGTACAATGCAGAAATCCTGGTTTGGATGCCACTATATCCAATAAATCAGGGCAAGCTAGTGAGCCAAACTCAGAGGAGGAAGCAGACGCTGGAGGTAAACGAAGAAGGCATGGAAGGGGACCTAATAAAGAAAATGATTTCTCAGCTGCTCCAAAGGCTCACCCAATCAGTTCTGAACCAAGAAGGATACAGGCAGATGTTCAACAGGCTCAGGTCCTTGTCCGTAAGCTTGATGCAGAAAAGGGGATTGAAGATAATATTTTGTGCAGCAGCAGCGATCACAATAAAAATGATGACAAGGCACACAGTGGATCTGTGGGCCCCATAGTAATAATACGAGGCCTAACATCTGTTAAGGGTTTAGAAGGTGTCGAGCTTCTGGATACACTTATAACTTATCTTTGGCGGGTTCATGGTGTAGATTACTATGGCATGATTGAGACTAATGAGGCTAAGGGCTTAAGGCATGTGAGACCAGAAGGGACAGGGCATGAAGAAACAGGTAAATCGGGGTCTGACTGGGAGAAGAAACTTGACTTATTTTGGCAAGGAAGGCTGAATGGTCTGGATCCCTTGGAAGTAATGACTGCTAAGGAGAAGATAGATGCTGCAGCAATGGAAGTATTGGATCCATATGTTAGAAAAATTAGGGATGAAAAGTATGGATGGAAGTATGGATGTGGAGCTAAGGGCTGCACAAAGCTTTTTCATGCTGCTGAATTTGTGCACAAACACCTGAAGCTCAAACACCCAGAGCTTGTTCTGGAACAGACTACCAAAGTACGAGAGGATCTCTACTTTCAAAATTACATGAAGTAAGTAATAAAAGTGGCTTCTTTCATCCGGGGTTATCATTGCAAGTTTTGGTGAAATATCACTTATAGTTGCCTTTTGCTGCAGTGATCCAGATGCTCCTGGTGGGACACCCATAATGCAACAATCTCAGGTATACTGCTGATTTTGTTTATAACATAAGCATATATCTAGAAAAAAGACATTATGAAAAAATATGCATGATTTGAGAACTACTATCTTTATGGTTCGGTTGTGAACATAATAGTCAATCACGTGTGATCATGGGGTGGCAGAGTGGAGCAACCCCTGCAGCCCTAAGGCAATCGTTGCAGAGCGCTGTAAGGTTTCTGTGTCTAGCAGTTCCTCCAACAGTAGAAATAACCAATTATAGAAACACTATGAACTATTATAAGACAGAGCAATAGAAGATATTGAACAGAATATGAATAGCCAGGAATATTAAAAACTCAGAGAAGAAATCTCAGTGTGATGATTCCTTCAAATCTGAAAATATTGTTTATGTAAAAGTGTAAAGCAATAACAGAAAGGTATTTGGCTTTCGAGAGGCCAATTCTCTCCTCCAATTCTCCCCCCACCCCTCAATCCATGTTTCTCCCTTCTATTTATATTTTCTCTCTCCTCTAACTAACCCCCAAAATTCGGTTCCTCTCACTACTGCTCTCCTTATTTTTCTTTCCTCTCCTCCTATATGTAAATTCAAAAGGAGTGATTTTTCATTCTGCCCTTGGTCTTCCTTGCTGTTGAGGTGTGTAACAAGCGCCTGGCTCTCACAGTCATTTTGGTGCCATTCATGGAATATTGCAGCGGTTTGCAGGCTTGGTCGCTGCCCTCCATTTGTGCTGTTGCTGATAAGGCTCTGCAAGACTGCTTCCCTGCCCGTCTTCCAGACCGCCTTTCTCTTGCCATTGCTGACCCGCTTACTTCCATCTTTGTCATCAGCTTCCATAGAGACATTTCACTTAATAGATAGGGCTAGCCCAAGATAATGGGTCTCAATTTGAGTTCAGTAGTCTCTTTTGAGTGTAAAACATAATATATATATATATATATATAATATAATATAATAATAAACTAAACAATATTAATAACATATTTTATGGATAACATAATAATAAGCAAAAATATATAGTAAGTTAAAAAGAATATTAAAAGTAGTGATAAAAGATAATAGTATTAAAAGATGTAGAAACTATTTAAAGCATACTATATAATAATATAATAAACTAAATACTGATATAATTCAGACTATATGTAATGTAGAATTATATACAAGAGAAGGCAGAACAACGGTCATCCTACTACTGGTATCCTGCCAGTGTTTTCCCCACTGCTATGTACTGTTGACTACTGCAGTTGTGAGAACCTTTTGGCATTTAGGTTCTGGAAGTCATTTATGCCTGATTGGCAACCATTGTGGATAAATTCTGCACAGCATGTCAAATAGTGAATTTTTCAAATTTTCCTATTATATGTTATGCATGCTTGAGTGTAAATAATATAGTGAATCAAACCTTAGAATTTATGAGTTAGGTTCTGAGTTTCAGATTCTCATGTTTCTTTCATTCCTTTTTTCAAAATTTAGAGGGACAGGCCCTTAAAGCGAAGATTAGGTCTTGAGGGCCGATTGAGAGATGATCGCGGTAATCGGCGAGATCATGATCGGACTGACAGAATGAATGGAGATAGGCCTGATAATTCCCCATCCAATGAAAGACAGTCACTTGAGATGGGAAACCGTGATGAAACAATGTATGACTCTTATGCAGGAGCAGGTGTACCTCCATTTGCCTCAGATATACCCCCTCCACCAGTGCTGATGCCAGTTCCTGGTGCTGGGTAGGTTTCCGCCTCCCATTTTCTTTCCACTTTAGAATCTGATGCACTTTGATATTTTAAAACTTGGTTAGCGATTGATTGATTATATAATTTACAACCCACAGACCTTTGGGCCCCTTCGTTCCTGCTCCCCCAGAAGTTGCAATGCAGATGTTAAGAGATCAAGGAGGACCATCGTCATATGATGCCTCTGGAAGAAAGATGCGGGGTGGCCCTCACATGGGTGGTGCAGCACCAATAATTGCTGTTCCTCCTAACTTTAGACCAGATCCTCGGCGGATGCGAAGGTTAATGTTCTTCATAAACCCTTGTTTGGATATTATAGTATGCTATTTCCTCTTTAAGTTACTTCCCTCATGTCTTCTTATCAGTGCGTAATCCATTTTAAGTCCTTTTTATCTATTGTTAGTGTCACTTAGGTGCTCATCTGATATTTTGACAGAGTGCCTTTATTTTGTTTGTGGAAAGGAATATTCGTTTTCTGGAGAATTTTGTTTTTCTTTCCTTAATCATATTCACAGAATATTTAGAATAAACACTCTGTAAACTAGTAGAGCTCTGAAACATATCCCAGTAAACAAAAAACATCAATTTTTTTATTTGCACTTATTGGATATGATCAAGTTGTTATTTTTGTCTGTAATTGACCTTTTATGATTACTTGTTTTGCTGTGGAGCAGTTATCAAGATCTGGATGCTCCGGAGGACGAGGTCACTGTTATAGACTATCGGAGTTTGTAGGTGAATTTTGGTGGACAGTGATAGACATGGATATTTAACTGGAGTCAAGTCTCTCTACCTTTGGTGAATTTGTTGGAGAAATTTGTGTTACCAGGGATACACTTTAAATTGTACTACAATTTAGATTTTGATCTGTATATTTCTTGAACTAATTTCCTTCTAATATATTTTTTTGGGTTGACAATTTCCTTTAATTTTGTACGCAAGTGTTCTTATCACTAGGTGTTTCCATGATTCTGCAAAATTGATTTGGCTCAAAATCTATTTTCAAGTGAGAATAATCTATAACGAAAAATAAAACGTTTTATCACTCTACTCAACTTGGGAGTGAGGTAAAGTTAATTTACTGACGAGATTTACATCTATGTTTTTACCAAATGAAGTTTAACACGGGTTGATCATTTTTCATCCTCGTGAAATCAAATAACTCTGAACTTAAGTCATAAAATACATCACTATTTTTTAAATTTGAATTTGGAACTCTTTTTTTATGCCCGTGAAACACGTCTTCCTGTCCTTTTTGTATGGATTTTGTATTTTTCTCATAACTCGTTCTTTTCTCGCAATTCTCGGTCTGCATATTCAGGAAAATAACTTTTTCTTATATTTATTTTACCTGTTTTTAGTAATTAACCTTGTTAGATATTTGATCACTTTTAGTAGAATTTGTTTTTACTAATCATATTTTTCGAATCACAATACTCGAACTTGCGACTTTTGTTAGAAGTTCTACGTTCAATTTTCATTTTCATTTGAATCAAGCACATTCTGACACGTTTTATTTTACCAAATGATGTTATGCGTTGACGTTATTTGATGGAGTAAAAAATGTGTCATGACTGGATCTGGCTCACCAACTTAGCTCGCTCAGAAAAATTTGGCAAATGCTTGCTACACTCCTTATATTTAAACCTGCACGCCTCCATTTTCAAATAACTATTTTATCATTCTTTTAAAGTGATTTCTAGATTATCTATTCCAGAAATTTTGTTCGAAACTTACTTTTTGGAGTTTATAAAATACATTCTAGAATAAGATAAAGATTTTCAAAATACATGAAATACATTTTGAAATAAATTTTTAAGAATAAAATTTTCAGAATAAATTCTTAAAATATATAATACCATTCAAAATGTATTTCTTTAAATGTATTTTCAGAACAAGTTTTCTCAAACACATTACATGGGTTTCTGAAAGAGCCTTTTGGAATTAGATTTTTTTTCAGCATTCTCTTTCTCTTCTTCTCATGGCGGTAACAAACGATAATGAGGTGCAGCGAGGGAGAAGCATTGAGACAATTCAACTATTTTATCCAATTATGGGGATACAGGTTAAAAAATGGGACGGTGCATGAAGTAATTGGCAAATTATTTTTATGCTTTTGGACTTAAGAAAATTAGACTCAAGTCCTTTCAACCCAATTTAGTGTCATGTAATCTCTCAAAATTACAAATTTTAAACAATTATTGTTGTTAAAAATATTTTTTGAATTAGTAAATATCATTTTGTGTGACAATACTATTTTAGATTATAAAAATTATCTTAACTGTACCTCTTTATATTTTTTTAATTTCAGAGTTTAGTTATACAATATTAAAAAATTAATGTATTATATGAAGTTGACGTCGTTATGTCTTAAATATTGTCGTCGGGTTTTAACCGTAACAGGTTTCAGCTCATAAATTTTATTTAAGAAAAAAGGTCAAATAAATTGATTTACAAATAGTTATGTAAGATTTCTAATGATAAAATAGAAACTTGTATTTTTTTATTGCTGTATAATGTTTTAAATTTAGAACATTTAAAATATGGACATATAGGAATTCTCTAATTCAGTGTATACAATTATTTTTTTTCAAAAATTATTCTTAAATATAATTATTTTCTTTACACATACACTAATAACCTCTAATTTTTCTACAGCTCCTCAATTTATTTTTAAACAGTGTCTCTTACGTTAAAAAAAATAAAAAGATAATTTAAATTATATTTTATAAATTTAATTTTCGATAATTTTAAATTAAAATACTTAATAATGACTGAGATTAATTTTAAAAATTAAAAAATAAACTTATTTTAGCTGGTATACGTAAAACAATAACCCACCGTATTCCTACAAGTTAACATGCTTGTATTAATAATAATAATAATAATAATAATAAATAAATAAATAAATAAATAAACAATCCCGATCCATCTCTTTTGAGTCTCAACTTCTTATTGGTTCATTCTCTAAGCCACGGATCACGATCACAACCGTTCTTTGCAATCAATCAACAGCTCCGATTTAACCAACTATCAGCGACCTAAATTCCAATTTTCCCGCTTCTTTTTCGTGCTATCCACAAACCCTATAAATTCTCGCCCAAATTCCCCTAAATTTCGCAATCCCTCGATTTCACTCTCTTCAGAGCGATTCAATTTTTCACTGAATCAAACTCTTTCTCTCTCTGCAATGGCAAGAACCAAGCAAACAGCTCGCAAGTCCACTGGAGGCAAGGCTCCGAGAAAGCAACTGGCCACGAAGGCTGCCAGGAAATCTGCTCCGGCGACCGGTGGCGTGAAGAAGCCTCACCGATTCCGGCCAGGTACGGTGGCGCTGAGGGAGATCAGAAAGTATCAGAAGAGCACAGAGCTGTTGATCCGTAAGCTTCCCTTCCAACGTCTCGTGCGTGAGATCGCACAAGATTTCAAAACAGATCTGCGGTTCCAGAGCAGTGCTGTATCCGCCTTGCAGGAAGCTGCTGAGGCTTATTTGGTTGGACTCTTCGAGGACACAAATCTCTGTGCCATTCACGCCAAGCGTGTCACCATCATGCCTAAGGATATTCAACTTGCGCGCAGAATCAGAGGCGAGAGAGCTTGATGATATTTCTTGAATCTTTATCACTGCTGTTGTATTGAATTTCGTTACGCATTTAGTCTAATGATTATAAGATTTTAGCATGTTCTTGAGATCTGATAGATCTTGAGGCGTTTGTTCAGTGTAGTTATTGTAGTTTGTGGGAGATTTGTGAATGAGCCAAATAGCTAATGAATATGGTTTTATTTTTGTTCAACTTGTACTTTTTCTTTTTATTTGAGTTTTAAAGAAACTTTAAATGAGGTTTTGTGCAATGATGATATTAATATTTTTTGAATTTATAAGTAATTAATGTATTGTTTTCATATTATCAAAGTCATGTACTTTAGATTTTAGTGGTTTATGTACTCTAGATTCACATAGATTCATAAAATAATGAATCAGTGATATCCAATTATAATTTTAAATTTTAGCGGTTTATGTACTCTTGATTTACATGGATTCATAAAAATAATTATAACTATTCTATAAAATTCAGTCTAGATAATAGGAAATTCAGCTTCAAAAACAGATCTTGAAAACGAAGAAAAACATTTTTAGAGTAAAATTTGTGTATGTGAAATTTTGGCTAAATCGAGAAGGAAATTTTAAGAAGATTTTATAACATGAGTCAGTCTCATGTAATATCATCTTCAAAGTTGGGTCAAAAGTTGAATCATTGGTTTTATTCTACTTTACGAATAAATCAAAGGAAAAATGTTGAAGAAATCTTGTAACGATAAAATATGAAATAAATTTATATAAAAATTGATACTTCTTTTAATATAAAATCTTAAACAATAAATTAGTGAATAGTTAATATCACGTAATATTTAGTGGGTAAGCATACATAATGTGTTAGAGGTAAATTTATATAAAAAATTCACATCTTTAATTTAAAATCTTAAAACAATGAATTAGTAAATATTTAATATCACTTAATATTTATAATCACGTAAGCATACATAGCGCGTTTTTTTTTTATAAAATATTGATATTGTTTAATATGTTTTATATAATACCCAAGTTTTTATAAAGTTTAAATATGCTACTTTGGTAGTCACTATAATTTGAAACAAAAAGACGTATAATATATTTTGATTAGTAATACAGATAGTAAAATATGCTACTCTTATTTCACAAGGAAAGAAAGGTGACGAAGTGTAATATTTTACATTTTAAAACCATTTTTTTATAATTTATTTATCGTAAAAGTTAACAGCAAAAAGAGACTTAAATATATGAATTTTAGACTCATTTTATATGAAAAGGATCAATTTATTTTAGATTTTAACAAAATTAATTTAGATGAAATTAAATCATATTAAGAACATTAGCGCAAAAAATGTAAGTGCTCATCAGCAGGGGATGCTTAAGATCGCGAAAAATGTAACAAGATCCGATGTTATTACATCAGGCTGGAAATGGCGCCCAGTGATTTGCATTGCTTGTAAAAACTTGCATCTTTCTTCAACTTTTTGGGGAAAGTGATGATCTGTATAGAATATTAATATAAGCCTCTATCTTCACCAACCTCTACACAGATAAAGTTCAAATTATCCATAGAATAAAGAATATTTTGAATTGATTAATTCAAAATATATTTACATTGTAAAATCCAGAATAATATTATAGTTTTTTTTAATTATATAATTTTGAATACATTTCTAGAAGGTCTGAAATGTATGACTGGATAATAATCCAGAAATCTAAACATGATTTTGTGGGCAATTTGAATTTTTCCCACACTTCATCAAAATGTAGGAAGAAACCATCATGAGGATGCAGGAAGAAAGAACTCATCTACCCTTTTATCAATCTTCAAGTTTTCAACAAACTAAAAACATTCATTTCAATAGAAAAAGGTTCATTTTCAAACAAGTAGAAAAAAGAGAGAGAACCTCACTCTCGAATTATCCTTCTATTTTTCTTTTCTCCCAAAAAGAGTGTCTTGTAACTCTCCTAGAACTATTTATATAATAGGTCAGATACAATTGCAGTAACTACCTTGTCTTTTCCTTCTTTTATATACACTATATAGAACCTCTCAAGGACAAATGTAGTAAGAGGACATTTTTTGAAGAACAACAAACTTTTTACCCATGGATACATTTTCAGTGCCTTAGACTGCTTATAAAAATAAATACAGATAAATAAAAACCTATAATCCTAGCAACGCAGAGAAAATTTAAGGGTCACTTGATTAAATATTGACTGCACATACAAAACAAAGAATATAAAGTGAAAGGATTTTTTCAGGCACAGCTCACCATTTGTCTCTGAAGCTGTTCTTTGTGCTTCATGAAATTATGGTAAAACTCACAAAAGTACACCTTCAAACAATCATTTGTCTCAGTCTCATAGCTTCCAAGCTCAATAGTAGCTATATTTTTCACTTTTGTAAATTCCTCATGTTCTCTTAAACTGGCAGCATCAAGCTCCTCATGTCCCTATAATTTAATATATACATATAAATTTAAAATACAATGAACAAATTGAGATTTGAAGCAGGAATAATCTGACCAGCCAGTAGAATGTTACAAGAAAACAATTTGGCATCCAGCTTCAATAAAACAAATCACAAATTCACAATTGCATGTTTCATGCAACTTCAATCTTACTATTAAAGCTACTCTCAATACCGTATTCATATATATACTAAAGCAGAACAAAAGAGAAAAAAATGAAGAAACTAGGACACTGTACTCTTCACACTAGTCTCCCTTTCCCACCCTATCCTTAATAATAATGATAACAATAATAAAGATGATGATATGTTACTAGTTACATTGACATTGAATTTTATTCAACCACAAATAACTGTAACAAATGACACATGACAATGATGAATCTGAATTAACTAAAAAACAAGAAACGAAAATGACACAAGAATGACGAGTCTGAAAAAAAAAACTAAAAGTTTGTTTGTTGAAAATTCACAAACACGGGAGTTTAAGGAACTTAATCCATATTTGTTACTGCTGCTGAGACTATTACTATTAATATAAAAATGTGAAAAGGGAAAGAACTCCGAAATGATATGTTATGATACTGAAATTACGATGATGAGAACAGGATATCCGTATGTGCTTATTCATATCAATGTTATAGGTAAAGTACAAGTACAGTACAGCTAATACAGGTCCAAGCTAAAAAAGTTCTTACACTAATAATAAAAATATATTCTGACAATTATTATTATCATTATTATTTTTATCATTTAAGTTGAATATCTGGAAAAAGTAATGAAGAGGTTAGAATTTATAACTTTAATCCAATACTTCAATAAAAGATGAAAGCAAAGAACTGGAAATATAATGCTTACAACCCCTACAGCTGCTCCCGGATGTAGGCCATAGATCTCAGCATGGAGCCTAGAGTATCTCTAGAAACTTGGAATTTCACCTCTGTTTGCCCTGTAGTTGTCTTCGTATCCTGGAGCTGGGAGATGTAGAATTAAAAATATTAGCCAAAATATCTTGGACAACACAATCTATAGAAACAACAAAATTCTTTAATTAGACTGCATAATATTGCATACTTAATCATGTCTATACAAGAAATGGAATCTATTAGGAATCTCACATTACCTACATATATGGTCAAATTATAGTACATAAATAAGTGTAAATCTCACTTTATAAACTAATTTTGTAAGGTTGAGCAAGCTTAAAGTTCACTTTCTAAAAGTAATATAAAATACTGTTGGACTATCTAAAATCTAAAACATGGTGAATTCTCTTATTAAAACCTAGTTTTTAGTAGAAGTTGCGGAAAACAATTGTTCATGCAACTCAAGGGTGGTAGTTAGGTAAAGTTCTCCCACAAGTAACGATTCCAGGATTCAAACCCGTGACATGGTAAAAGAAAACATTTTATTTTTAATTTCAAGATATCATATGCTCCAGAATTAACTGCCGGATGTTCCCAATTCAGATAGATGTCCTATACCAGTAAACTAATCATCCAAAAGCTCCCGTCCTACACCCATATCCTTGAAGGTAGAATGGAAATTGAAATTTATTAATTATCCACCATAGAAGAGGTTATCTGAGCTTCTAATATCAAAATTGGACTTATTAGTATATTTTGTACCATTGATACAATGATGGAACATTAGATATGCTAGAGAATCTAAGTTCCATATAATAACTAGAACATCAAGTTTGAGTAAATTTTACAAATTCTCTAAAGCACTAAACACAAAGATAAGCCATAGCACGCATTAATAACCAAACAATAGCTGGATTCTAATAAAGACATTAACTCCCACGAGTGATGTTATATGATAAGATTCTTTCTCTCTGATATAGCTAGCTTTTGAGAGTGGATTCCCCAATTGCCTGGGTGTTTATCAGATTCTTATTGCCTCCCTTCTTCTAATTAAGCTATATTATCAACACTGAGTACATGATCCTTAACGTTGTCAAGGCTTTTGTACAAGAGCACGTGTTAGAGAAATAAACAATTCATTGGTCTAAATCTTAAAAATGCAAGTGTTTAGGGTAGTTAGTCTTTTTCATATAACATCTTTTGACAGTAACACATTCTAAATAGATTATTTATTGATGGTGGTATAATAGTGGTAAAGAATTTCAACGGAAGGGTTAAACAGTTCAATAATAAATACTTCAGCATACTATTAGTGTGATCACAGTGAAAAAGAAAGGAATATAAATTATCAGTTAAACTTCTCAAATTTTAATGATTTTAACCCTCATATTTGAGGTTTCATTTATATGAAATGAGAGCATTTGAAGTAGATAGGTACATCGATGAAAAACTTATAGTTGATTGTGAAATGTTTAGGATCCAGTAAGAGTAGATGATCATGATCCAAGTTACATACCCTGAGATTGATGATAGCAACTCTATTGACTGGTGCATTTAACTGTTGACTAATGTAAGTCATTGATCTCAACATAGGCTCCAAAGTGACCCTTGTCACCCTGAATTGCACTTCTGCCTCTCCTAAAGGGCTCTTACCATAATCTTGCAGCTACAAGAGGGAGAGAAAAATAATTAACAGGGAGGAAACAATATTTCAGCACGTTGTACCTGTTATCTACACATGGAAAACAATGTGGTAAGTGAAAAAACCTAGATTGTTAATATTTTAAACAGAGAGCATCAATGTTAAATGGATATCTGGAAAGAGGCTGATCTCTTGCAAGTACAGATAATATTGAAGCCAAATTAAATTAATCAAAGTATGAGACAAAAGATATTGAGATGCCTGTTTCTCAATAAAGAAAATTGTGAAAAGAACATAGGTTATAACTTGCAGGCATATACATACCTTCATGTTGATAACTGCAATTTTACTGGATTGACTTGAATTCTTATTTTCGATGATCCAAGTCATAGATTTGAAACACATGAGTACAACCTGCATAGATAAAATGATAGTCAAGAAAAGAAATAATCAGCATAAGTAGAATAAAAAACTAGTAATTACAAGGGTGATTCCAATTCATACAGAGTTATCTGGAGGACCAGCATCTCGGTGAATAGAAACAGGAGCCATACTAGGGTGATTCAGATCAGTAACAGGAAGCCCAGGGTCATTATGATTCAAGTGATGTGACACTGAATCTTGCCAGGGCCACAGTGATGGGATAACATCCGAAATAGATGAAGGGCTGTTTTTCCTATCGTCTTCTTGACAGCTTCCATTACCCTGAGTATTTGGAGGTGTGACTTTTGCAATGGTTTTCTTCATAATACCTACCCTTTTAGCACCCTCTCTCAAAGCATTCATTGCTACATTATAAGTCTCAATGGCGATTGCCCCTTCTTCAGCAAGCTTAACGGCTTCTCGACATAAACTATTGAAACGTATAGTGAGATTTTCAATGTCAAGTGGATCTGTTACTTTTTCTTCAGTTCCAACACAAGATTTTGCATTCCTTGTCCATCGCTTCAAAATGTAGTGCGATGGAAGGGTAAGTACATTTGTTACAGTGAAAACAGTCAATATATGTCGACAAAGAATGCCAGAGTATTCAAACATCTGGCAGCTGCAATTTGCCTTCATTTCGGAGATATTTAATGTGACCATGTATGCCTTGTGATCATGTTCATATTTTGCAACCCTATATTTACTGATCACACCATCATCCTCAACATTATTTGCAGTATATGCAAAAGTTTCCACCAGTTCCTCCTGAAACTTTGCAAAAATCTTGTTAGTGTACATATTTGCTGCCTGTTGTTCCATTGGTGATGGAGTCTTCAATACAGGCTTGTTACAAATAGTCTCATAATCTGCTTCTATTTCTTTTTCCAATGAATGTTCAAGAGATATTTCATACTGCCTAAAGAATAAAGGTATGGTTGTCTGTTGATTTACATAGCCATCAAAAAAGGAATTTACCCCGTGGTTTGAAGTAATAACAGCAAAGAAAGTATCACGAAAGTAAACAGGGGCCCATTGTTTACGAGCATTATAGACTGCTTGAAGCCAATCATTTTTCTGGAGATCATATTTATCCAGAAGAGACTTCCATGTTGATTCAAAATCCTCAGTAGTCTCAGAAAAATTGATACAGCCATATAGATCCCCATAGAATGAAGGATGAGCAAGGTAAATATGAGCCAATCTTTCTTGACCTTCTCTTAGAATGTGCCACTTACAAATGCAGTGGCGAGTTTCTGGAAACACATGAGCAACCGCTGCTTGTATGGCTCTATCTTGGTCAGTGGTTATGGAAACAGGTGGTTGATCATTCATAGCAGATAGCCACGTCTTGAATAGCCATATAAAGGAAGACTCAGACTCGTCTAGAAGTAATGAACAACCAAATAAAACCATCTGGCCATGGTGATTGAATCCTGTAAATGCAGCAAAAGGGATTTGGTATTGATTTGGTCTATACATTGTGTCAAAAATTACAGCATCTCCAAAGTAATTGTAAGCTGTTCTTGACCTTGCATCAGCCCAGAATACATTGGTCATGTGGTTTTCATCATCTAGTTGTATGGCATAATAGAAGCCAGGGTTTTCTCCCTGCATCTTCTTAAAATAATCCAGAAGACTTTGAGCATCTCTTCCAAGTGTCCTCTTTTGGGAAGATCTTGCATAGGTAAGTGACCTGATGTTTCTCATTGGATGGCATTTTTCTGCTGGAGAGGAGTTCCTAACTGAACTAAAGGGCTCTAAATTATTTCCATTCAAGGAAGCACAGGATTCATTACGGGCATCAAATGTTGCTGTAACATTCCTTGCAGCACCTACAGAATGTCTACTGGGTTGACGGTTCTTCACCTTTTTAGATGAAGCAAGGGAATGGTTATGGTCCTCAACAAATTTTGTCACTATCCAGTTTGCATCTTTTCTCTCTACCCTAAGCATTGCATTGCAACTTACTATATTCTTCCTTTTAAATACCTCTCTGGAACAAGCAAAGTCCCAAGTTATAATTGGACCATCAGGCTTAGCACGACTGAATTGACCAACATGTGTGCTAAATCCTACATCTCTTGAATATGCATCATAAAATGATTTTGCAGCATCTTCAGATTCAAACAGCATGCCCACAAGTGGTTTCCTATAAGCATCACCATCCTGGTTATTTACTTCTCTTTCAGCCAAGTTTACTTTCATATTTTGTTCCTCATCTTTTTCAGTTCCAACATTTTCTGAAGCAGGTCTATCACTGTTTTCCCCTTCATCTACTGCCTCAAAATCCATGATAGCTTAGCTAATGATACAAGCACTTCATTGGTTTTCCTTGAAAGGACTGGAAAACATGAGTCTTGCTAATCCTTTAGAAGCAATGATGAAAATTGCCTGCATTATTTCTACCTACACAATGCATTGAGTAAATACATCAGACTGCAAGAGTTGATACAAAACATATGATTATTCACTTAGAAGTAATATTCAAATTCTATAACCCAGAAGGTTGAAGGAATATCCAAAAGTTTAAAATGTTAAGAAGACCAATACTGACAACAAATTAGAGATATTAGACATCTCAGACCTAGTAGAGATTTTATAATATATCACTTTATCTTACAAATTAGTTTTGTAAGATAAGGTTACACTTAAATTCTCTTCTTTATATGTTATAAAAGTCTATCTTAATAGGTTTGTTGAGTCTATTAGTCACAAATATTAAAAAATGAGGGAACTATCTGCTACAGTGTTGAAATTAGGCCAGGAAATAATCTACATCAGCTTTGCCTGCTCTAAAGAAATATTAATCACGTAACATAAAAATTAAAAATTTGCAAAGTAAATACTTCCACATATGATAATGAATCATTTTCCTGACCATCTACTCAATTTTGAATCAAAATATATATAGAAACCATTCAATTCTATAATATCTTTCTTTCTCTTTTTAAAAATAAACTACAAATTGAGAATACCACATCATGTCCAATAAATACAATAATTTTCACTACAAATGCTGACCCAAAATCATGTTTACACTTCTACAATTCTCAAAGAGACAACCCATTCATAATGGTTTGATTCTTGGCACTTCCAAAACACTAAAAAAACATTATATTTGTTAGTTACCACAAAAATAGATAAATAAATTGATTCAAAAAAAATCCAAACTTGTTGGCATTATCTGTTGGAAATGAACAAGAAAGCAGAATTGAGTCACCTGAGGACCAAAAGCAAGAGGTGGGTTGAGGCAGAGATTGTGAGTGACATGAAAACGCAGCGTTTTGGTCCACAAACCCTTGGTGTTGGATATTATGGATTTTGAGAGGAAGAAGAGCTTGAATTAGGAGTGTCCAAAAACCAGAAACAAACGTTCTTCTAATTCCACATTTCATTCTACTTTCACTCTTCACACTCACATTTTCCCTTTCTAAATTTTAAATCATATTTTATTTTTATATATAATATATAAAGGTGAATGAAGTCCTCAACATCAAGATATCTAAGTCATTTACAGATATTATGGTATAGGAAATTCAGAAAACAATTAGTAAATAAGAAAATAAATTATTTTATAAAAGATTTATAAGATAAAATTAAAACTCAATTCTTTCATTTCAAAACTTATTTTGATAACTTCATATTTAAAACCAAACCCATATTCATTCTAAAATAAGTAATTTTTCAACCTTATTAAGACATAAGATATTCAATTCACACTAAAGTCATTATAACAATTTCAACTAATTTGATTTGAATTTCCAGAATCTTATGATGTTCCAGACATATAGAGATATAATATATTTTTAAGGTTGCTAATTTTCATAAAAAAATTCATCAATGCACAAACAACATCAATCATTCAATCACATCCACACAATCTAATTACAATTTACATGAATTCACAGTTTATACACACCAGAGATTTTCTTTATCACTAAATAATTTCTCTCTCTTGGTATTTAAAGCAAGATTCAATTTAAGAAATGTACTTATAATTATTATATAATTAACTTACTAACCCAATTTAGTTTCTCTTATTAATTGAACTCAGGAGAAGAGAATGATCTCAATGTATTCATAAATCCTCTACTTTATTCATAGGAAGTTAAACTTAACAAATAAATATATTAATGTAGAATTAAATTGTATTATTTTTTTTCTCCTTATAGCTCCTAGCCCTACCTGTAAAAGCTAGAAAGAGAAACCAAAATTTGATATTTTATGAAAAAGGAAAAGCTTAATTAGACTTACTTTCAGTTATCTCCTAACTTATGAGTTCAAGAAAAGACTAAAAAGAAAAAGATAACAAGTTATATTTTCTAATAAGAAAGTAAAGAAAATTTAAATTAAAGAGATGAAAACTAAAAATACCCTTATTTTTATTTATAACTTCATAAATTTTATTAAAATGATAAATCTTGGAATTCTCTTATCTAAAACTTATAAAAACTAGATTGTATTTTTTTTCGTAAATATGGGTCATTTTTGTCTATTTAGTTTTTTAAAATAACAATGATAGTTCTTATAACATCTTCATATCTTTTATTGGTGATTTTGTCAGTTGATTTTTTTATTTTTTTTAATTTTGATTAGTTAATTATAAATTAGTTTTATCCTTTCGAAAAGGAAGGTCTAGATGAGTCTTCTCGAACAAATTCTTGGGGATTAATTTTTTTTTTTATAACATCATAACAAACCTTAAGAGTGTGGGATCACTATGCTGACGATGAGTGAGATCATTACAAAAATTAATTAAAAGATTTTCTTGTTTTTAATTAAAAATTGAATTTATAAATCTTTTACTTTGAAAAAAAATTGTAAAACGTTATTGAAATTGAGTACAAAATTATTTCAACTTCATTTCTATCGACTGTGTTTTGTTTTTAATTTTTGTATTTAAAAACAAAAAAAGAAAATTTCATAATCACCCTAAATTGTATTTCAAATATTAATGATCATACTAACATATTGTACAATTTAAAAAATTATAGAAAATATTTCTATAGCAAAATACTTATTCAAAGTTATAAATGGACTAAATTAAAATTTAAAATTTATCTTATTTTATGTACAAGAAAATAACATAATAAACTGTTTATCAGCTTATGTTCCTGATTATACACATATTTACATCAAATTAGCAATAATAAACATTTATTAAAACACTTAAGAAAAGTGCTGAATATTTAGCTTGAAAAAAAGAACTTTACATGAATTTGATCAAGAGGTGTGATTTCCATGTATGAGTGTAAGGGAATTTTTTCTTTACACCATGAAACTTCCAAGAAAAAAATATTGTAAGGAAAAGGAAAATGCTAAATATTTTACATGAAAAATAAAAATAAACTCTATTTTTTTATTAATAATGAGACTAGGCTAACAAAAAAATATGGTCAATTAGTGAAAATAATTTTTATTTAGGTTTTCATCTGGTTGTTTATTTATTCAATTTAATCTATTTATTAATAAAAGTTTCAATAAAGTCTTTCCATCTTCAAAGTGCAATAATTGTGAATTTTAAAGTTTAATTAAATTCTTCAATTTTTAAAATTGTAACAATATTTTTCCTTTTATATTGAAATTGATATTAGTAAGTTTATAAACTGTCACTGCATTTCTTATAAATATATTGTGTGCGAATTAAAAATTTTAATTTATTTTTTAAAAATTTTACTGCTAACTGGGTGCAAAGTAATCATATGGTTTTAATTTTAACAACGGAAAAAATTAACTGAAACTTTATAAAATAATTGAATAAACAATATAATTAAAACTATTATGAAACTTTTTATTACCAATGAAAATAAATTGACTAAAATAAATAAATAGTATGATTAAAAACATTTTGATTTTTTTAATTTTATAGTTTACAATAGTGATGTTTAAAAAGGGTTACCAGAAAAGAAAGAAAGGGTTCATCTTGTTGGTCCATTTCGTGCGGGCTTACACAGAGCAGAACTTCGATATCATTATCCATCACAATTCAACAGTCTTGCTCCAAAACCCACTTCAGATTTTTTTTCACTGGGTACTATTCCTTTGCATTTTCTTTCGTTCTTAACCTTATCTTTTACAATTTCGAACCTTTCTTTGAATGAGGAGTTTTTGCAATGTGTGCACCATCTGTTTGATTATTTGTCCAAGAGAGTTACATGCTGGAATTTGTGCTTTTGGTTTATGTTTTACATGCACCTTATTGTCAGGGCTTTGAATAGGCTTGTGGGGTTCCAATTTTATGAGCTGAGTCGTGGATAGCAGCTTTTGAATTGGTGGAGGGTTTATTTTACTTTTGTTTATTTAGTTTGTTTTTGGCGGGTTCAAAAGGTGGGTTTTCAGAAGCTGGATAGTGACTATGCGCTTTATTTTGGATAAAACTTAGATACAGTTTTTTCTTAAGTACTTTTGTTGGAATTGTTTTATATCATAAATCTGTGTTGACCTTTGATGTTTTGTTTTGATGGTGGTTTGTTGGTGATGTGTTTTCGTGCTTATATTGCTGTTTAGAGGTTGAATGGGGTTGGATTTTAATGCTGTTGACGTTGCTGGATGAATTGCAGAAGGAAAGCACTGATATACTATGAGTGTATTTGTTGGCATTGAATCTCGCCTGTGTGTTGGAACCCGGTATACATCAACCGGTTATTCGGAGTAACTCAGCGTGTCAAAGGATATGGGATTGCTTTCATCCAGTGCATCCTTGGTATTGTGATATTTATGTAATTTTCTCAAAAATTGATCATTATTTTCCTTCAAACAATAATGGAAGCTGCAAAGGTTCTTTCACACTCCAAAACTGTCCCCTTTGGTTTCTCTATTGTGAGCAACAAAGTGTCTCTGAGACCTTTCAACAAACATTTTGGTGCTGATGTACTTGCGAACCGACCCAAGAACATTAGTTTTCAATTGAATTGTACCTATGGAAACCCTTTTTCCTCTGTGCCCAGACCAGCAAGAAAAAGGGCTGATTTGTTGCCTTCTTGCTCAATTTCCAGTAATGCCAGCACCGAATCTCAAAATCCAGTCCTAGAGTTCTTCAGAAGCATATCATTTGATTCACTAAAAGCTACTCTTCTGCAGTTGACTCCAATTAATGTTGTGAAGTGGTCTGGGTTATTATGCATCATAATTGCGGCCACAAAATGGACTATGAATATGCTTTTCAGTCCCTTCTTTTGGATGTATTTTAGCTGGACTTGGTTGTTCTGGCCTTGGTGGGTGGCCATAGCGCTTGCAGTTTATGGGTTATATAGTTTTCGGAAACATCTGCTTGGCGAGGCAAACGTATTTGAGCAATTGGCAATTGTTACATCTATTTTTACATGGCTCACTCTTGTTCCACCTGGTCATGTCAATGGCTACCTTGAAGGCTGGCCATTTGTTTTCTTTATTGTGTATCATTATTTCTTTTTCTTCAACGTTAGCGTTAGAAAGCGGTTATATGGAGATTATTATGCTAGGCCTCATGACCCAAAATGGGACATTAATGTGCCAACTAGGTCTCGCATACTGTTCAGTGCAGGGGTCATGGCTGGCCATTGGCTTGCAGCTTTTGAAGGGCCAGAGCTTCACCTCATTCCCGGTGGGTGGAACAATCTTGGAATCTGGGCTTTAATCATCACAACCTTACTAATGCAATATAATGCAACACTGTATCTTGCCAAGTATTCAGAAAATGTGGTGGAGCCAAGTGCTGTGGTGCAATTTGGACCTTATCGTTGGGTCCGTCATCCGATATATTCATCAACAATGCTTTTGTTTGTAACATACTTCATTGCGCTACGAGCACCTCTTAGTGTGCTTTTTATTGTAGCAGTATGCTTGTTGTATTATAAGCAGAAGGTAGAGAAGGAAGAGGCTCTGATGGTTGAGACTTTTGGTCAGCGTTACACAGACTATGCAAGCAAAGTTAAGTTCAAGCTTATTCCTTTTATTTATTAGTTGGTATTCTGAAGTTTAGTCAGTCATCAAAATCTGACAGTAGTGACAGGTTTAGACAAAAGAATGTCAATCTCAAAATCCAGGTGTATGCCTTTGTCTACTGTTTACTCTGTTATCTTAGTGTTTAACTTTGATGTTTTCTTCAGCACATTGCAAACCTTGGCTATATAATTTTGCCTATCTTGAGGTATGTACCTTGATTGGTGCTAAACTATACATTACCTAGTTTTTAGAAGCTAAGGTTTCTACATACAGTTCATTTCTGCCTCCCTGTTTTTACTTGAAATGAAAAGATTTCCTCATAGATTTTGCTGGTGCTGGTAGGCTGAATAATCAATCATGTTGTCCTATTATAATATGAGCTCTGATGGAAGTCTCATTCAAAATTTAATACTTGGCATGAAGATATGGTGAGGTTTTTCAGTAATGTGTTGGCACATTGCCTTCCACTCCTTTGTTGGTTAATTCTGATGAGTTTTAGTTTTAAAAATTAGTTCTGATGTCTTTTTTAGAATGAGTGCAGATTATATTAAGTTATCTTAGTGTATAGCCTTAATCTCTTGTATTCTTTACAAATTTAAACTTGTTTCTCACAATTTTGTATTTCTCGACTTAATAACTTTTTATATAACACCATATTATATCTATATTACCAATATTTATTTTAAAATATATATTATAAAGTATTAATTTTATTTATTTTTTTAATTTTATGATCTATAATTTCAAACATTATTTTTAATTAATATTATAATTTTTTACCTTTTCTCTATATTCAATTCACACATAAGTCGAATGCTTAGAGGGTCTAAATACAGACATTTTAATTGGTAAATGAAGTGCACCCGGGTGTAGGAAGAATGAAATCATGATTTGCACCTACCATTTTTCTTGTTGAACTGTATATGAGATCCTTCCATTGCAAACAGTGTATAAAAATTAAATTTACATTTAGTTCTTTATTTATCCACTTTAGATCAAAATTATTTTCTTCAACAATTTCCTGGATTAAAAGTTTAAGTTGTTTTTTTCAACAATTTTCTGACTTTACAATTATCAACTTTGGTCTAATTATTTACGAAAGCAGTATGCCCATTTCAAGTGTAAAAAGGCTATAGTGTAAAAGGCTATATAATCTAGAAAGAAAAAATACTGTTAGTTATCAACAATACTGTGTAAAGAAGGAAAAGGTAATTAAACTTACATAAAATGTATTTAATGTATTTTTATAATCAAGTTTATAAAAAAAATACATACATATTCAAGTGAGTTGAAGCTCTTTAATAGTTAGAAATGAAATTCTTCAATAAAGAATACATTCTTTAGTGCTTATATAAAGCCATTACAATAAGAACAATAAGTAAGCAAAGTGAAGTTGCACAATATTGAAATTATATCAGCATCTTTTCTATTCCAAAAAAAGTTTCGGAGATAACAGTGAGTATTCATATAGCAAATTAGTATTGTGCAAAACTGTTCAGCTTGCAGGATTGTACACATTCTAAAGAAATTATCTCAATATCTTAAAAGATTGAATAAATTGAGTTAAAAAAAGACAGTAAAAATACAAATTCTAAAAAGCAATATCTCACTTCCCATCCAAAGCTGCAGTTTTCCAGAGTATGAGTTAAGCTTGTTAAGATCTTATAATATGTTAAAAGTTCACTTTGCCTCATAAAGTATCATCAGGGAGCATCAGATAATATTTGTAAAAAAATATTTAAAAAAATTATTAAATCACAATTTAACTTTCTTTTATTTTTTTTCTACAACAATGACTTAATTGAAAAAAGATATGACAATTTTAAATACTTGATAACTTAAAAAAATTAATAAAAACTTATTTAAAAATACTTAAATTTATAAAGAACTGAAAACTTAATTAAATCTTAAATTTATCATTAAAATATAATATAAAAAGATGTAATGGAGGGGTAATAGTGGGTGGGATGGATGGAGAAGAGAAATGGAGAGAGATTTTTATTTTTAATTATAGGGGTTATCAAAAGGTATCACTATTATTTCAACATATTTTATTCTATACACAAAATGATAAAGAAATCATTTTTATTCACTTTAAAACACATACATTGAATTAATTTTTTAATATATATTTACATATGATTATTCTTTACTAATACAAATACTTTAATGCATACTAGAGTATGCGACATGTAGAAGAAGCCAAACCAGAGATCAGATTTCAGATCTCAGCACTAACTACTATGCCACAATAAAATAAAAAGGCAAAAGGAAAGAAAGCCAAATTATTTAAACAAAGGAAACTTTGCTTTTGCCCCCCAAATGCAAAAGTTTTGATCTCTAACTTATAGTGCATTGTCTCCTAAGAAGAGGATCAGTTTAATTTCTCCCCATATCAGATTTTTGGTTTTTGCTCCTTTATACCAAAATCCATTCTAAAATGAAAAGATAAGAGAGTGTTTGGCGGAAGTAAAATCCTAAAACCAATGAACACTTTCACAAGTCATCTATTGTTCACACCACCTATCACAACAAATCCCAATAACATACATAACAAGCCCAATAATCTACACATGCTTCCATTCCATTCCATGTAGCTCATTGAAGAGATCATCATTGACCTAAGCATAGGTACAAGAAACTGCAGTTGTTGTAGTAGATGATGGAGAAGAAGATGCAAATGATAGTATCTCCTTCTGCTTGTTATCCCCATGCACCATGTTTCCACCACCCCCTTTTGAGTCTCCTCTTTCAATACTATCCAAAACTGCACTCATATTCATATCGCTCTCATTCTCATCAGGCTGTGTGCTAAACAGAACATCAATGTTTTCCTCAAATCCTGAACCGTCAAACAGGCCTGCTAAATCATCAGCTTTGCTGAAACCAAAGTATGGATCTTGAAACTGAGACACCCCAGTATACATGAAGCTCCATGGAAGATCCTGTTCAAGCACATGGTCCATTATAGGGACCAGTGGTGATGATTCTTCCCTAGGATACACAAAGGGTGTGTTTTGAAGTTGAGGCTGCAGTGGTGGCATGTGCAGATTTTCAGAAGGGAGTGGTGTAGTTTTCTGTTCTACTTCTGCTTCTTCAGAGTCTGAGGAGTTAGGAACTGTTTCTGTTTGTGCTTCTGTTTGATGAGTTTGGTCCTTTTTCTTTTTGTCAATGTAGTTGCTTATGTCAAAGTTGGTCACTGCATTGAGTCCTCTGTACTCTATTGCTGCTAAATCATATGCCACAGCTGCTTCCTCTTGAGTTTCTTTGGAGTAGCAAAAGAAAAAAAAGACTCAAAAATATTAGCACTTAAAAAAGAAAATTTGATGCATGCACAGGTAATTTAACATCTTTTTATACTGTTATTTAATCAGAAATAATTATTTTTTTACCATATCTCTTTAAAGGCACATGCTTTTCTAGTAACCAAGCCTCATTTTTATCAGCAGAGTCCATTGCATGACATTATCAGATTCAGATTCTAATGGATTAAAAGACAAACAACTACCACTCACATCAAAATTGTTCACAAACACAATAGTATTAACTAAAAGTGGTTGGTGGTTATTTAATAAGAAGAATAAGGTTTGCAAAAAGACAACTTTACGACGTACATAGAATCTCACAAAGTAAAAAGCTTTGAAGTATCAATACAGGATTACTATTCACGTGCTCACTGAGTTTAGGGGGTGTTTGTTTTCTGCTTCCGATTTACTTCTCTATTTAACTTTAGCATATCTTTTTAGCTATCTATATAACTATTCAAACAAACTTTTTATTTTATTCTTCCCTCAAGATTGACACTTTTTATATTGTTACTTTTGGCCGACATGTTGGCAAGAGATTGTGGACACTGCATATGAACAAAGTACAAAGTCAAGGATATGCTGTACCCTCCAACATGCTTGTCTAATGGGTTTATTTAGGGTTCTATTGTCAAATGTTAGATTCAACTTGGCCAACTAATTTCCTTTAAACACACCTAAATATTACAAACTACATTTATATTTTCAGAAACTTCTTAGAACAAAATATTTCAATTTTACACATGCCCTTTTAAGAATTTGACCTCTATGATAAAAATGTAGCAGAAGAATTAGAGTTATGGTTAGGATAACCCCACACACAAGGCTATATGGTGGTGACTTTGAACAAAATGGACCCATCAAGAAAGGGGTGAGAGGGGAATGCACGTGCCATGTTGCTCACTGTTTGCAGCTGTAACGTATTTTTATGTGATCCAGAGCCACATATTGTACTGTCAGACCAGAAATTGATGCATGCTGCAACTAGTGGACAACAGTACTGCAGCTACAGTTCAAGCAGTGAGAACAACTCACACACATGATGGATCCTAGAACTCAACCTTTTTTTTCACTGTCATTAATTATGAGAACTGCAGGTTTACAAGCTGTACTGGTGAAATATTTTCTTAAAAATTAAGGAAACATTTTTTTTTATATTTTTTATTTTCACCTTTCACTGTGAAAATATCATTTTGTTTGCATGTTACACAGTGTAATGATTCCTTAAAAGAAGAGATTTTTATCTCAAACAACCATTTTCTTCAACTTGATAAAGATTTATCCTATAAAAACTATTCTTTCAGAATAAAAAGTGAATACTAAAGTTAAAACAATTCTTGAGTAAAATTTGTTATCTTTAAAATAAAATTGAGTATGTATCTTTTTTAAAATGTGTCATTATAAAGATGACAAATAATCATGCAAGAAAAGAGTGGTTTCAATAATTCTTATAAGAAGTCTTATTAGAGATGTACTCCTTAATAGTTTTTGAAAATTTATAAAAAGATTACTGATTTTTTTGTTCATGAATAAAATTTTGAAAATTGTAAAAAAATTAAAATAAAAGTGGTATTTTTATAATTAAAAGGTGAAAATTGAAAATTAGAACAGAAAGAATAGAATTGGAATACTTTTTATCTTCCCTTTTTTTCCTTTCTTATTTCATAGCCTTTTAGAAAAAAGGTAACACTCCAACGTAAAATGTAATAAAAGAAATAAAATTGACTTTTTACTGATATGTTATTTTTTGAACAAATTTGTTTTGTCAAAATTATTTTTCAATTATAAAATAGGTAACAAAAAGAGGTAGTAGAGACAGACAAGGAGAATAGGAAATTTGAATCCACCGTGACATGTGCTTGGGACTTGTGAGAGAATTTTTGTCCTGTACCATATAAAAATGTGATCTTGAAGAAGAACTAGATCTAAATGCTATTTTGTTTAACTAGAGGGAGTATAAAGATAAAAAAAAAAAAAACAAAATTTTGTAATTTTTTTACTTTTTTGGAATGATCTCTCTCTTCTATTTACTCATCTTTTCCTAAACAAAATGAAAATAAATTTATTATTTAATTATTATTACGTGAAATAATTTAAATAAATAAAAAAGGTATAAATCTAATTGAATGTTTGACTTTTTTTTAATTCAACCTAAAAATGGACAACAAAGAAGGTGAAAAAATAGCAGCATCTAATTGAGTCCCAATGGCTTTGGGGTCTACAAAATGTACTTTCCTCACTTTATGAATTGTGACATTCTTTGTTTGAAGAGAGAAGAGAACTCACACTTCTTCTTTGTATTTCTATTTACCCTTGGAACTTAAGAAAAAAAAAAAAACACTCAGATTTATCTACAACAAATCCTAGGAACAAAAAGTTTCAAACAAATTTAATCATAGAAAAATAAATGTTACTACTTACTGTATGTTCCCAAGTAAAGGTACTTGTTTCCACATACTCTGCCAATGCGTGCTTCCCAACGCCCATTATGATGATGCCTATTAGGAAAATATTAATATCATAATAATAATATTTATAGATAAAAATTGTAATTTCTCTTTAATTTATTAGGGATATTTATTTCAATTTTAAAATATTTAGTGAAAAAAAAAATATAATCACAATTGAACTAACCTAGCAACCCCTCGATACTTAGAAATGCCTCTTGAGAAACCACTGCTTCGGCGCCGCAAAGAAGCTAAATATTCTTCTTTTGAAACTTTGTCCATTTCCTCAATTTCCTTTGCATAATTTCCCATCTGCCCAAAACAAAATCATAACTTGCTACAATATTTTACATTACAGAAAAAAAAAAATTGATCTAACGAATTTCCGTCATATGATTATATTTTTCTAGATAAAAGAGAATTTTACATTGAAAAAAAAAAACACAAAACACATTTTTTTTCTATGAAATGAATTAAAAAAAATTGATATACCGGAAAATTCAGAACTGCTTCCTTTCCCCAGTACTTCAGGGCTGCAAGATCATAGGTACGGGCTGCAGCTTCCTCAGTATCATATGCCCCTAAAAAATATATATATAAAAAAAAGAATTAAAAAAAATCAGAGAATTGGGTCCAAAGAACAGCATCATGATCAGAATCTTTCTTGATATTAAAAAAAATAATATTCCAGAAAAAGAAATACTGAAGTTGAATTAATAATTAACAATATAGAAAAAAATTGGAAAGTTGACTAGGATTGTGTGAGATCCAAGTGCATGAGAAAATGACTTACCCAAATAAACTAAACCAGCCCCAAAAGTGTTTGTGGAACGTTGCAATCACAAAGATTAGCAGGAATAAAACAAGGTCAGAAACAGATAATAGTAATTATAATAATAATTAATAAAAAAATAGTGAAGAAAAAAGGTGATAGATCTCCTTGATTTGCTCTCTTGTTAATTTAATCACCCAATGGAGAAAATTACCTTGTCTACCCTTCTTGCTTTGAATGTTGTTCCATGAACTCTTATCCCATAGGTGAGCTTCAAACCTACCTGTCCACCTATGCCTATGATCAAAGAGAAATGAGACACATGCAAATGCAGATGAAAACTCATTAAGGAGAATGCAAAAATTGAAAATTGAGATTGAAAATGGAAAATTGAAAAGGGTGACTCAAACCTTGTGACTCCTCTATAAATAGAGCTTCTTCTGTTAGTGGTTTGGCTCTGCTTGCATTTTGGTGACTTGAAGTTCCTCCTTGAATAACTAGGCCTTCTTTTTCCCTGCTGAGCAATGGGAGCTTCAAACCCAACAGAAGATGATGAACAAGAAGATGCTGGAGACCTCTTCATTGGGAGGGCCTCACTCTCAACACCCTTTTGCCCCAAAGGAACAAAAATGAAAAAAAAGCTCAAATGGGTGGTGTGAATGGAGATAAAAAAAGGATTTTTCAATGTGTTTCTTGCCAAGTTTCTCTCTTTTTCCCTCTTTGGTAGATTCTATGATGGCATATTTATATATGTAGCAGTGGCAGCAATCTGGTTACCTAAAGTGGTTCACCAAAACACTGAGAAAGAAGGAAAAGAAGAAATTGTGGTCTATACAAAGGAGGGAAAAAAATATGCATATATATAGGCAATTGAATCTGCAATTGTGGGGTGGGAAGGAAGTGAAGTAGGAAGAGAAGAAGAGAAGAGAGAGTAATGTTTGGTTTAACCTTGGGTTGGAATTTAACTTGATGAATTAACCATGGCTAATTAAGTGGCTTGAACTTGAGGAACACTTGGCAAGGTGGTGCAGCCTGCTACCAATTGGGTTTGTTTTCTAAGCTGGCTTTCCTGGTTTAGGAATCTCAACCTCATTTTTCACCATTTTAAATTAGCTCTTAAGAATTAAAATAATGCAAAAACATGAAAAAGAAAAAAACTTTACCTGACTTAAATGGGTGGTGTGAAGGGTCCACATCAGATACTGTGATGTGAGAGTGTTGTTTTTGTGTGTATTTTTCTGCACTATTAGTTGTTTGGCACAGGCATGTGAGAGATGATGGAATGAATCTAATCAGAAAAAATTAGTTGAGAATGTTATGTTGTGCAAAGGTTTTGGAAATTCACCAAACAGTGACAAGAAACAAAGAAAAACAAAGAAATTCAGAGGTTATGAAAGGATGGAAACAGCCTCAACCTTTGTTCTGTTTGTTTCCTATGTTTTAATCTTTTTATCTGACTCTGACCATAATAATAAAGTTTGTTGTCATTTTTGTGTGTTCAATTTACAAGACAATGAAGATTAGTGTGACTTTGAAAGTTGAATCACATTAAGCAATGCTTCTTCTTCATTTGAGTTGTTTTAATAGACAGAAAAATATTTAATCATTTTCACTCATTTATTATTTTGACTCATCATCTCAATTTGAATATAGTTATGAATGTTTGAAATATTAATCAGTTTCAGATATTGATATACTGAACAAAATAAGGTATAAAACTAAAACTGTCTATAAAAAATATTGAAATACCCAAATTCATTAATTAACCATGAAGATAAACAATAAAAAAATATTTAAAATTGTTATATAACAACTATAGATATTTAATAGTTAGCTTTAAAATTTTATTATGATTTGATCAGGCATCAATTCTTATAATTTCAAATATGAACTTTGAATGTTATTATACAGGAATAAAAAATCATCATTTTTAACGCTTACAATAATGATTTTCCATTAAAAGAATGACTTAAAAGTTTTTCTCATTTTTTGAATCACAATGTGATAATATTTATGCTTTAAATCTCTTGTTAAGATATCTCATTCTATGCGTATAGGGTAGGGGTAGTACCGAACACAACTTCTACAAATTAATTTGGTTGATGAATAAGTTAGGCAATGCGTTTGAATTTTTGTCTCTCAATATTATATTCAGTTTACACTTTTAAAATAAAGAATGAGTTCTTCAATAATATTTATTAAATATTATGTTCAAATTTAAGTATGAAAATATTTATAAAATAATAACATTAAACATATTTAAATTGGTAAGATTTACTTATAATTGAATGCACTAAACATATTTTTTATATTTAGCTTCAGACAAAGTATTGTGTACTATAATAACAGAAAAAAAAAACAATGAATAATGATAAGGTTAATTTTATAAAATATCTATTCTCTTCTAATTATTTATTAAAAAAAATTTATGTGTGAAAAAAAAAAATACAACTATTAGAGAGAGTAATCAAGAGACACCTTTTAGGTATTGATACTTTTGTAATTAAGTATTTACTCTCCAAAATTTCTGTTAAGGCATCTTGTAGAAAACATATAAATTTAGATTAAGGCCTAAGAATTAATGAATTACATAACTTCTAAAATAAAATTTGGGTTGATGAATTATTATATATATTTTGCAGTCTTTGTCTTTGATTTTGGCAAAAGAGTTTGAATTTGTCTGTCCAAATTAATTGTTGATAGGTAATGAGTAGCACGTTTCATAGTCATTATGAACATTGAAATAAAATTAATTAGGACTGTCAGAATTAAAATCTTAGTAGAGAGAAAAAAAAACCTTGAATAATATAAAAAGATGTTAATATATTCAAAAATATATTCTAATCCTTTTCATTCATTTATGACATGACACATATATCATACCAATTTGATTAGAATTTCTTTTATTCATGTATCACATTTTCTCTCTTATTTATTACTTTGTATTAATTTAACAACACATATCTGGATTAACAATGTAGAAAAGTATGTCTAAGAGTTTTTCATTAAAATTACTATATTGCTTTATAGTAGTGATTTAAATTATTATTGTTCATTATAATTAAAAAAAATCTTTTTTTTATATAATTTTAAGTAATATGTATTATATTCTTCAAGTTTTATTATTTCAATATATATATATATTCATGTGCAAGTAAATTAGATAAGTTAATACAATTATAGTTTTCTATTCAAGATTTGAGTCCTCATTTTTCATATTAAATGAGGATGTGATAATCTTTATGTTTTAAATTTCCAATTGAGATGTCTGATAGTCTGTGTAAACTAAATAAGGAAAGTAGGCTACTCATCAAAAAATTTCTAAAAACAAATAATTTATTGAATAAGAAACCTCACATAGTGGATAAGGAGTTTGAATTTTGTGTATCATTAAGACATTTTCTTAGTGATATAATAACTCATTTAAGAACAAATAAGTATTTATGTTTTTAGTTTCTATTATAATATTAATTATTTTTTATATCTCTAATAATATTAATATTGGATAAAAAATGAAAGATAATGATATAAATAAATTAATAAATATTTTAATATATTTTAAATTTCTTAAATCCTATTTAATTATATATGTGTATATATACATATATTAAAATATACTTATTTATAATTATTTTCTATAATTTTAACTGATTAATTAATACATCTAATTGAATAATTTGTAAAGACCCTATTTTTGTACGTTAAATCAAAATTCAATTGGTAAAGAGATTTTACTTATATATTAAATTACTCAATTTAAATTAATAATTAGAACTTAATTTATCAGTGTTTATTATTTAAATTATATTTTATAATATATTTATATTTTCCAAATAATATAATATAAAAAGTTATAATTTTTTAAAATATACTTTATTTTAATTATAAAAATTTAATTTTGATTGGTTAAAAAAAATCAACAACTCATCCATCTTATTAAGTTGGTATCTCTCAATAGAATTTTTATATTTTTTCATGTCTAAGAAAAATTCTTTTTCACTGAAAGGTGTGTAGAAGATATAAATTAAGGAACGGACAGAGCAATAATCAATATATACCATTTCAAATATTAACATTTTAGTAATTAAATATTTAATTTTAAAATACTCTTATTGAGACATTTCATGATCTATAGTACTTGAAAACAAAAATATCAATAACCATTGCGTCTTGGTTAATGTGATTATATCAGACAATTTTTTTTTGGATTTACATAAATTCAAATTAATTGTTACTGTTCAATGATTTGCACGTTTCGTAGTCCTTATTGTGTTTATGAACACGTCAAAATTTTAATTGGTGCGAGTTTCTTGATGCAAAGACACGTCGTTATTCATGAGTCTGAGCCTTCTTCGTTTCTTGTGCTCTTTTCTTCAAAATGTAAAATAATGATATTAATAAAATCTTTTATTTCCTGACAATAGTTTCTGCTCTATTTTTATTTATAAAATTTAAATGAAAAATAATATTAATTTTTCTTACTGAAGATTCAATTTATAATACTTTTGCATTAAGACTGCAGTACTTTTAATTAGAAGAGAGCAATGTTTAATTAGAAGAGAGCAATGTTGTAATAAGAAAATTATTTATTCTAAAATAATATTTTAGAAATTTTATATAATTTTTTAGATTATTTTTTAAAAATCAATGGTTGTTCATAAACTTTCTATACTAGAATTAATACCACAAGTTTTAAGTTTTAATTTTAGTGAATAATTACTGAGATAATGAGTGTTGAGTGAGACTCTTGTTAACTTTTAAGAGAGTATATTAACTTTCAAGAAAGTATAAGATTGTGTTGTATTAAGTCAAGTCACTGTTCGATCTTGTACAGGTTTAAAAGTTATTATTTATTTAATTATAAAATTAAAAGAAAAGAATCATTTGCTATTCTTTGTTGTAAAGGAGGAAAATCAAATACCAAACATAATTTTTCTATTTTTTAATAATATTTAATAGTAATTAATAATTGGTACAATGTTATTATATTTAAGATATAAAATTAATTGAAATATTAAATAATAACTTTAGTTAAATTTACATTAATTGAGCATTTCTTAATAAGTGTATTACTCATTTAGTTATTTACATTTTAACCTCAAACAAGATCAAATTGAATAGTATTTTTTACTCCTTAATGAATTATTAATTGTTTTTCCCATAATTTATCTTTAAATTATAATTGGTATCTTTATTTCAATTAAAATAATACAGTTTCAAAGAGTAAGATTATTTTAGTAAAATTATTTTAAAAAGGATCATAACTATTATTGTTTTTAGTAAAAGAATCTTGAATTACTACAATTGTAAAATGATTCTAAAATTAAGGAATAATTTTTAAAATTACTATTTAAGATGAGAAAAGTGGAAAATGAAAATATTTTAGACAAATATGCACTCACAAAAAAAATATATATATATATTTAAAAAATTATGATTATATTGTTCGTAATCATTGTTAACTAGGCAATTGTATTTTACGAGAAGACTAGGAGGAGTAGTAATACTTATTATTGAAAATAACATTTTTTTGTATTATATATATTATATCCAAATAAATTTCTCTTACACAAATCTTGAATGAAATTAATATTACATATGGGAGTCCTTATTAATTATATCTTTAATCAAATATAACTATTCACACATACATTACAGGAATAATATATAAGATGTTTTCAAGTAACCCAATATTTTCAATCAATTACAAACATAATTAAGATATTATTATTTTTTTCAAACATAATATAATTTTACTATGCATATATTACAATTTTAATTAAAATATTTTAATGTGTATTTATCAAAAATATAAAATATTGCCGACAATACATGTGCACAGACATGCAGAGACTTTATTTTGTATGTCATACATAATAATTATTACTATTCCAAAATTTAATTTGATGTAGAGTCCTGTTTTTCATTTATTGAATTCAAGAATTAGAGTGCAACGTGTGTGGTATCGTGTCAAAATTGAAGGTGTTCATTACGTAGGTGTATTTGTATTAGGGTTTATTTGTTTTACTGTTTGCAAAGATGAATGGATATATATTGTAATTACGTAGAAGAATGCTCTACCTATCCATTATGTTCACAATGAAGTTAATCTCAACCTATGTAAGTTTAATGTAAGAAAATGTTGTAAAAAGCTTCCTCATAAAACAAGCTACCTAGTAGTGTATTTTGTTTTTAATTTATTAAGTATAATATTTATTTATTTTATTTTTTAAAATACCATTTAACATATATTTTTAGTTTATTTATTTATGTTTAAAAATATCAAAAATGAGATATATATTATTCTATTTAATGGTTACATTTAGTCTAAGATCCGAATTTTATTTTAAAATTTAAATGCATAAAAAATATAATTTTATAAATAGAAGATAAATATTTATTTATTTTATTTACTAAAACTTCTTTAAACTCTATATAAGTTTAGACAAAATTTGATTAATGTAGTATAAAGATCTAAATAATTAGATTAACGTAATTTTTTTTTATTTCTTATTGATTTGAAATTCTAAAAGTGTCATGTTTGAGTTTTGACAGTAGACACATTTTAAATACATATGGATATAACTAATGCATATAAAAGTAGAAAATCATATATATTTTTGTATGACATGAAAGAAATGATAAGTGTGAAACATTAGTTGATTGAGAGGGAGAATATATATATATATATATATATATATATATATATATATATATATATATATATATATATATATATGATAAAGATTAATTATATTTTTTG
>Ga0209489_100211_pt1 | contig 96163 bp, 33 predicted proteins | sample SiratrowhiteBW_FD_187527 | JGI IMG/M metagenome (GOLD analysis project Ga0209489, IMG submission 187527) | Root nodule microbial communities of legume samples collected from California, USA - Siratro white BW (SPAdes) (version 2) | ecosystem: Host-associated > Plants > Roots > Nodule | place...
ACACACACACACACACACACATATATATATATATATATATATATATATATATATATATATATAAGTAACAGAGATAAAACACCTTTTCGGGTGGACTGTGCAACCGCAGGCGCTTCTCATAGTTGAAGAAAACCTTGGCTCTGTAGGCATCTGCAAGGAAACAGAAAGTACGTTTAGTCTTCTGGTACTAGCCGTAAGATTAAACGAAAACATTTGGGGGAGAGGGTAAATCATTTGGAAAGAAAAAAGATACCTCGAAAAAGCAAACCATGAGTAGTTTCAGGAAGGGATGATTTTCCAGAGAATGGCAGTGAAAAACTGCGAGGGGTATTGTTAAAGAAACCGGATTCGAAGGGCGAAGTGGGTGAGCTGTAGCAATAGAAAAGGGCAAGAGCAGAGGCTACGCCTGCAACAGTGGCTACGCCTGCAACAGTGGCTGAACCTGAAGCCCACTTGGAAATGCGACGTGGGTTGGGAGAAGAAGAAGATTGGGAAGTGGAAAAATTTAGGGTACCGAAGCGTTGGGTGAACAGAGAGAATCTCCGGAGAGTGGAAAAGGAAGGCATGATTTTGCTCGGAAAAGAAGAACAGGGGAACGTGGACCATGCATGTTCTTGCTTTTGTTATAGTTATTCTTTTTGTAACCCTGGCCAAGGCGCCAAGCCAAGAATCACAACCAAAACAGATCCTGTTCAACTAGCTTTATCCTCCAGCTAATGTTCAGCTCATCACAACCATCCATTGGTTACTGCAAACCAATCAGACAACAGGATGTAAGAAAGAAAACAATCAATGGTTCAGATCTTCGGATTAAGAACTCCCTGCTGTAGAGAGACAGCAGAGAACATCTATTATTATCCGTGCAAGCTGTTACGGTTATAACTCAAGCCCAACTTCCAGCACATGGGCTAAGTTCCGTAACCAACATGATCCGAAAAAGGACGAATTTTTCCTCCACCCCCGTACCTTCTTCTTCTTGCACTTTCATATTTATTGTTAATTATGCCCTTCACTAAAAATATAAAAACAAAAATACCCTTCATCCCTATATTCATTTCATAGCTTGTCTTCCTTTCTCTCAAATCTTCATTTAAACAAGTCCTAGGTAAGCAATTTTTTATGTTTATTAACAATTAATAAGTGATGTTGATTAGAGTAGTTGATTTAGTGTTTTGGAGACTGTCGATGGCAAACGGAGAGTTTTTCCGATCTGGCAGCATCATGACAACCGGATGAGCTTCAACCGGTTCTTATTTTGTTTTGAAAATGACAACCGGATAGCATCCCTATCCGATTCACATTTGAAAAAAAAATTAAATTGGATGAGCATGTCATCCGGTTGTCATTTGCAAAACAAAATGACAACCGGATGGCATGCTCATCCGATTTACATTTTTTTACAAATGTGAACCGGATGGCATGTTTATCCTGTTCACATTTTTTCATTTTTTTTAAATTAACAATAACTTTGTGCACGGTGACAGTAAGAAAATTGTAATTTTGTGCACTATTATCACCTTTTTTTGTACTTAATACAATTAAATTATGACTTTGTTATATGTGTTGTCACCTACTTAAAAGTAAAAAAAAAATGAAAAGTCTCTTATTCCAATCTCCAATCCCATTTTATTTTAAATAAAGAATCTCTTATGCTGCATTTCAGAATCTCTTTTGTTGTATTTCAGAGTCTATTTGTTTTGCACGTTCACTTTTCACTCTTCCTCGTTGGGTTTCATTTATTCAAGCAAATGAAGAGCCAAAGAAGAGTGTCCTATGTTGCATTATAGGAAGAGTCAATTAATTTAATTAAGGCAAATGAAGAGCCAATCTGTTTTGTACATTCACTCCTCCTGATTAGGTTTCAATTTAATTAAGGCAAATGAAGAACGAAAGATAAAAAAAAAATCAAAAATCTAAGTTGTGAACCGGATGTCATCCTGTCCGATTCTCAAATTTTGTGAATCGGACGGGGTGACGTCCGGTTCACAACTTACACACCGGATGGCACCCCCTCTAGTTCATCCGGATCTCATTTTTTTTTTTAAATTTGAAAACCGGACAATCAATCATTCGGTTCTCATTTGAAATAAGAATAACTTGATAATTTCTACAAGGTCATTTTTAGAATTAAAATTTATTATGGAGGTGCAGAAAGAAGGTATGGAGGGGAGGAAGAATTCGTCCCAAACAAGATTTAAAGAAGCCCAAATCTGCAGTCATGCATATATTCCCGTAAAAAAAATTAGTTACAAAAATTCGTATCAGTCCAATTTTATGTTTTATTATTGAATATTTTCGTTATTATCTTAATTTGAAATTTTATAAAATATACGTGTGGATATAATGGAGGGAGGGGGTAAAGAATAAGTAACAGGTCGTTGTTTTTGAGATTGAGTTACACTGAGCTCAAATTTTTTAGATAAAGTTTCGGATTCAAATTTTATAAATGAAAAAGTAAAATATATAATTTAAAGAAAAAACCACACTAAGATAATAAGTGAGATCTTTAGCATACATTAATTATGAATAAAGTTCATAAATATTTCATGTTCACATGTTATGGACAAAGTTTTAGATAGTATATCATATTAGTCTTATTATAGGTTAATATCTCTAACATATTGCTTCATACAATCTCTTACAATGATCAATAATGGAGGTATAAATATGTATGCACTCACTTCAACTTATTTTTCTATACATATATTTATTTTTTTACTCATCAAGTTTATTTACCAATTTTAGTATCAGAACACTATCATGTACTTATTTTTATTATTGTTATTAGATTATGTGGCAATAAAATTAAAAACTTTACCTCATTAAGAATCAGAACTGATGCTAAAATTACTGGGTATGCAGTAAACAAATAGTGCAGCTTTTAGTTTGTCAAATGGTGATGTGACTTTGAAGAATTGTTGGACAGCTAATAGTGTGCATTACAGCAAATTGCTAGCAAGGAAGCACATAAGTTGTGGTGGTATCTAGCTAGTAATGAGGGGCCACACAATAGGGTAGTCTCTCCAACAAAATTTTATGGCCTAAGATGCCAATTGTCCCTCCCACATTCCTTCCTACATTTCTTTAGTTCTTCCACTCTTTAAATCACAAAACTTTTTTTCAGTTTAGCTGCAAAATGGAAAACTTTAATAGTGAGGTTTTCTCTACAGATAAGTGTAAACATTTGTAAGTCATTCTTGTTAAATCCAATAAAATACCCGCAATAACACTAAATAGCATTTAGTCACAGGTCTGTCTTGTATTCTTTTTGTGTTGTTGTTGGATACATATACTTCAACGTCTTTAACGACAAAGGGCAAATATGCTCAAAATTTAAAATCAGATTTCGGTGGGTGTGAGACACGTGTCTTCTTTTCCTCCACCTTTGCCAAGGAAATGATGACCATATGTGATTTCGGTATGGTCTTTTTTTTTTTTTCTCTCTTTTAAATATTAGCTTATACTTTATTCCATACCAAATGTGTGGTAAACTCAGTGTACAGATTCGTATACGTAGTTGGTTTTGTCCAATGTATATTCTACATCATATATATGCATTTAGTAGGAGCAAATTTTGAACAATTATTAGGATATGATTGGATTTTAAAAATAATTTTTAGTTGGGTGTATCTGGGTGAGGCCAGAACCTTGAATACACGTTACAATTAGTATAATACATGTGATGCTGCTGAATCATGTGAAACTGAACATCTTGCTACCAAATTATGTGCTTCAATAGCCTCAATGTTGTCTACAAGTAGCCTCTTTTTTCTCAAGGAATCTGTGGTTGAGAATGATAATTCAATAGTGATTTAACAAATATACATTTCTGAAGTGGTTAATGTGTTTATACTTTTGTTTGTTAACCACTGTGTTAAATGTGGATGCACCCTTTATTTTGTTTTTACTTTTTTTTTTTAAGATTCCGTGTCGCTTTACAATCTTAGTGGAATTCTGAAAAATCCAAACCATACATTGTTGTCAATGGATACATCATCCGAATAAATGCACAAATAAAAAAAATGAGTTATGTAAGAATTATGGAGTAATTTTGAAGAAGTGGGATTGGTTTGTGTCAGCCTCAACCGACTAAAAAAAATTCTCTTTCCCTATTTTTTCTCTGTATGAATTCATTTAGCAACTATATTGATGGTGGCATGCTTAGTCTTATTAGCAATGAAAATATCTGAGGACAAGTGAACCACAAAATACACACGAGTTTTTCGACGCCATAGACGAGTTCCTCAAACTCAGAGTCAGCTACTCCTTGAAAATTTACAAATTTCTTTTATAAAGATATAATATTTCAAATAAGAGACAAAATCCAATTTCTTACAAATATTTAAATGTATTGGTATATTTACAAACCACTGTGTGAAGTGGTTGCTGTGCATGAATATCCTCTTCGACTAATCACATAAATGTGTCTTTTCCGCATTTTTTTTAGAGAAATTAATATTTTAATGCTAAAAACTTGTTCTCATAATAAAACCAAAAAAATGGGTCTTGTCGGTTAAAATCTCCCGCAGCAAATAATTAAGAATACTAATTCCTACTCAAATTAAAAATCATATTTTAAATAAACTATTTTGAATTCTAAAAAAATTGAAATCATGAAAAAAAAATATTACTAAAACTAAAATCAGAGGTTTTTTCCCTTGATTTTCTTTTTTTTCTTTATTGCGAGTCTCTAAAAATTTCGTGAGAACCAAGTCTATAATGTGTAATCTGTTAACCTAAAACTCCAAAAGAAAATAATTAAAAAATGAAATCATGAAATGAAATGAAAGAGTTGTCATAAGCAAAAGTAGAGTTTTTCTTTTCTTTAATCGACTAGAGACAAATTGGTCAAAAAAAAAACTTGCTTTCATTTTTTGTGGTCTCTTTCTGTTATTCCTTTGGTCTGAAGCAGAGATAAAGAGGACGAATGAATGTTGTTGCGGTCACCTTAGAGAAGAAGGTAACAAGAAGCTTGCGTGAGTTGTGTTGTGTGTCAAAAGTAGAAAATAAATTTCACAAATTCTTGGAATGATTACGAAATTCAAAAAAGCAGAACTAAACAATCAAAAGTGATGTATATCTAAATTTTGCAAGATGATCACTTGTTCGGCATTAAGAAAGGTTTGAATTATATTTTTCTAAACCACGTAATCTCTATATGATATTTGATATTTGCTATTGAATTTAAAAAAAAATAACAGTAATTATACCGAAAAGGTTTAGTGTAACTTAACATGTATATTTTTGGTACCTTAAAAGGGAAGGTAAATTTGTGAAGCTATGATTAAAAGTGTGTAAAGTAAGAGGTGTTTGGATATGGCTTGGGTCTTTCTCAAAACTATATTGTACCTACTTGTCAGTGGATCAAATATACGGTAGCCTAACAATTATTTCGTGCCCCACAAGTCTACCAAAATTGTTCATCCCCCATTCTATTATATCACACACTCAATTATATTACTAGCAATTGTTTTACCTCAAAACATTGGATTACTTTTTTATATATATTTCTGTTCATCCTTTTATTTATTTTTTATTATTTCTGACATACTTTTACTTTGTCAGATAATTAAACTTTAAACTTTAATATTTTTCTATTTCTCTCTTTACTTTATTTATGCTCTATTTTCATTTCTTTATTTATTATCTTAAAACTAAACTAAGCATGAATGAACGTGTGATCTAATCTAACCATAATGCGTGGGGTGTAAGCAAGTTTGTGTTGTGTTGTGAGCTGTGTGCGCTTCCTTCCTTTTAAAACAGTCACAACCATTCCAGATTGCCAGGGTGACCACATTACAACGTCACTGCTTCTAAATAACTTCAGTTTTTTCAGTCAACCCTAATTTTAAAATCAATAATTGTCATGTAATAATACTCAAAAATACTAATGTTCAACAAAAAAGAAAAGTCGGAAATATTACTGTAGTAATTTTTTAATTGAGTGGTTCCATTTTCTTTACCTGACTACCTCTATTGAATGCCATAATCTCAATGATTCTTAATTAATAACAGTTTTCAAAATTGATTTAAAAGTAAAACCAAAATTATAGTGCATTATTATTCTGAAACTTGTTCAACGCTTCCTGACCAAACCTTCTTAATTTTAATGAAAGTTACCAACTTTCAAATTTTCTTTATTTTATTATAATGAGATTTTACCTTTAATTTTAATAGATTCCTTTATCTGTATTTTATTTATTATCGTTATTTCTTTTTTTTTGTTTCATATTAAAATAGTCTTTTATTATCATTTTATATGTCAATTAGATGATTTTTTAGTATAACTTAATTTTTATTTGCTATGTTCTTCCCCCCTTGTCCTGTTTCCGAAGTCGTAGGAATTGGTCCTCCATCGTGCTTAGGGTTTCTTTCTCCATACTTCGTCAATAATTTGAGCCTGCGTTTAAATTGTATCTATGAATGCCAGCTTCAAACGCACAAGAATTCAAATATTCCCAATTCCAAAGTCCAGCTGCACAACCAACCTTCAATTAAATAAATTACCAACCTTCAAATAAATAAATTCAATTAAATAAATTAGATATGAACAAACAAATCACATAAAGTTAGTAACAAATAATAGAGCAATAAAATAAATAAATTAAATAAATAAATGAATAAATAAAAAGCAAATTACCAATAAAGACTAAAGAAGTACCTGACACAGCACGCAAAGCAACTGGAAGAACGTAACAGATGGTCAACGGAATCACGGGTAACGGGACGGTTCCTAACGGTAGGACCACCCGAGCCAAACGAAACGGGGCCATTGACGGAAAATTAACAAACGCTGCAGACAGAACCACTGATATGGGTCACGAAATTGATCAACGGAGTCCACATCACCAATTAACTTATTTTAGAGTTAGGGTTTAATTTAATTAGTGTAATTGGAAGATTTCATGCCTCAAATTAAGGCTTATGTGTAAATTTCATGATGTATGTTTTCTGGAATTAAACCATGGAGAAGGCAAAAATGAAAATTGGTCCAAAACTCTGCTTCCATAGCAAAAGTTATGTACAATAGCAATTGTGTGTGTGGGTCGAGTGTCATAGATCTATGCGGAAAAAGCGCCAAGGAGACAATTCACCAATCTGCTGCTCCAGACGACGAAATCAAAACTCGCCGGAGAGGACTCGCCGCTACCTCACAACCGCTTCGCCGGAATCCAACTCTGGCGGCAGATCAGGGCGCTAGGGGTAGATAAACCACCCAATAGCAGTAAAATGGAGAACGAACCTGTAAAAATAAGTTGAGAAAAAAAAAAAATCAAACATCCTGGGCCTTGGACATGACAGAGAGACGACTGGGCCTGGGCTCGAAGGCCGCTCTCCTCCTCTGTTGATGAGAACTGGGCCGAATCAGCGCGGTCAGGGCCCGTTTCACCCACTCTCCCTCCACGCCTCCGATCCTCACAAGCGAGTTCTTCATCGCGGATCTGCGCATATTGAGGCGATTGGAGGGGTACGAATCCGCGTGGTGATGGCTGTTGCCAGTGTTCTTGTGTAGGCTGCATCGGAAGGAGCCAGGGTGTGTGGTGGGGGAACACATGCAGGTTTTCTTGTGTCCAGAGATAGGGCGGTTGTTCTTGGTGATGATCTGGTTGGAGATGGAGCGGTTTGGTGAGATGGAGCGGGGGTCGATGGCGAAGCGTACGGCAGATGAAGGAGGTGCGGGTGAATAGAGATTGACACGTGTAGGGGAGGCCGCACGGTGATGGGTGTGTTGGTTGGTGTGAGAGTGTTGGTGACGCGTGTTGGTGAAGAAGGTGGAGGAGGGGGAGGAGAAGGTGGAGCCTGTGGAGGAGGCAAAGGCTGAAGAAGGTGAAGAGAAAGGGGTTTTGGAGGTGGTGTAGGAACAGAATCTGGTGGAGGGTGAGAGAGAGCGTAGAACGGGTCCACTTGACTTTGTTCTGGAAGAAGGGGAAGCCATTGAAAGAGAAAGAGAAAGGGGTGAAAAAGGAAGAGAGAGAGGGAAGAGGCTTGGTCTCTAAGGACCCCTGTGGGGAATTGGTTTGGCAAACCTAGCGAGTCTCGGAGGCCGGTTTTAAAGATGCGAGCGTGTGAGGGCGAGGAGTTAATAGCCTCAAATGGAAGGGCTTTTTTCGACCTAGTATCTTCCAGTTAACTAACTTAACCAGAGTTGAATGGGGGTTAGTCGTGTGAGAAGCATAAGAGATCAGGGCTATTGTTAGGATCGGGATCCAACGGCTGTTGTGATGCGACTTCTGAAAATGACGGGCAGGTTGAGCCGTTGGTGGGGTAACGTTCCTAGGAAAGTGCAAAGACAGACACGTATTGAATCATAGGGAAATGGTAGTGTGCGAATGTACCAGAAAGCCACTCCTTTCTGGTAATTATAGTGTCATGCATTATGATAAATTCATAAGATTCATATAGATGATTCATACTTAATAATGATAATCAATTGAAACTTATTGAAAATATGTTTTTAAAATATTTACTATATATAATGATTTTATTGCATATTAGTGGATAAAATTATTTAGTAAAAAATAAAATTAACTAATTAAAATATGATAAACCAAAATGATGTATTTTCTTATATAATGATATAAATAAATAAATTACTTTTTATTTATATTCTTTATATAATGGTGTAGATAAAAGATAATTATTTAATTGTGTAAAATTTATAAAAGTAATTATAAAATTAAATGATTTATAATTTTATTGTAGGTTATTTTTTTATTGTGTTAGTGATTTTTTTATTGTGGATAATTAATTGGATTTAAAAAATAAATCCTTTTGAAGAAAAAAAAATGATAACATTTGTGTTTAAAAAAAGTAGTTAAAAAGAATATTCATTAATGTTATAGATTATAGATAGGTGATTATTCATATTTCTAAAATAACCTAATGCAAAATTAAAGATTTGGTCAGTATGCAATTTGTTGATCAAAGATTAAAAGAAGAGCAGATAAAATCACAAACAAACCGCAATTAAGGTGTTATAATTATAATAATATTCCTTTATAATATATTTTACTCATTATTCCTGATTTTATTTTGTAAATATTAGTTTATTTAAAATACAAAAATAATACAGAATATTATTTTTTTTTTACACTTTATTTCATTAGTTAGTAAAAAGATTTAACTTCGAACTACTCTAAAGTGAAATACTAAAATATAGATTTCTTATAATATAATTTAGTTATGAACTACCTTATAATTGACAAAAGATTATATAAAATATTGTTATATCAATTCATCAAAATAAAATTCTGAAAATAAAAAGTCAATCAAATTATTTTTGCTTGGTTGTAGAAAGAGATGAGTATGCAGAAGTCAAATCAATAGTAGTTGTGTTTCATAATTATATGAAGCGTGGTAAAGGGAGCTGATTGAATGTAATTTTGATTCTAATGGTAATTTTAAATTTCACTTCAATATCTTTCCAGTTTTTAAACGTTTCTAATTTTTTAAATAATTTCCATATGAAAAAATTAATTAATTCTTTAATTAGTATTCTTGGTATTTGGAGAAGACTGTTCTGTTAATATTTCAAGAACAAACTTAATTTTCTAAAACTAGAAAAGGTATGTTACACTTCCTATCCTAAGGCAAGTGAGGGTGTGTTCTTTTTGCCTGAGTTTAAATATAAAAAAATCCAAATAAATTATGTATTAATTAATAAAATTAGTTAGTGTTATTTTAATTTTATTAACAATATTTAAAAAATATTTTTATATTTTAATAAATTATTATACAGTAATAAAAAGGTTATTAGAAATAGAATTTAAATAAGAAAACAATTCTTTAATTATATGAATTTGGTTATGGAATAATCATGATGGGAAGGAAATATTATTTTTATGTATGTTTAGGGTCTCTTATTTATTTATTTAAGGAATGAATAATTTGTAGTAATGCTATGGTAAAAAATAAATAATCATATTATACTCCTTTTTTTCATAAGAAAAGGAACTAAACAATAAATATTCAATTTTATGTGGACGAATAAAGAAAATATTTATTATTATTAATATTTGTAGTTCTTGGACGATTGTGGTGATTAGTAACAACATCACCATCTTTATAAACAACTTTATAAATAAGTTTGATGATAACTATATTATTATGAACTAACATACAGTGAATTTTTTTTCTGTAAATTCGTAAATCAAGTAAGTCATTTTGAAGCTGCAAAATATTAGTGTAAACTTGAGAAAAAATCGTTTTCACATTGAACTTACAATATCTTATTATATGTAAACAGAAAAACTATTTACATGGTTTTGAACTTCATAAGTGATGTGCTCTCAAGTCACAAAATTCATGAAAGTCAGACATCTAATCACCTCAACTTATTGAATGACTCTATTTATTCTCAAGCATCATGCTCTATCTAATGCGAAGAGATATTGGAATGATCTAAATATTATTTGAAAATTTATTTTTTTTAATGTTTCTACAATTACAATGTATTAAAGTAGTACTAATGCCACTTGGTCTATTTATTGTTTTCTATGCACATAATATTTTGTAAAGAAATTTAGAGCATCAAAATGCTTAGGTATAATAAGCAATGTTATCAAGTTATCGACTCAAAAGGTGAGTCTTTGGTATAAACATTAATCGTTATAAATGTTCTCATTCTATGCATCTGCATTGTTGTATAAAAGACTAAAAAATACTTGATTTTGATATAAAAATGTTTTATACAAAGACAAATAAATACAAATGGCTATTATGTAAAGTTTAAGAATCTTCAAAATTACTACCAAGAAACAATAACTAGTTTCGAAAAGAAAAAGAATAAAAAGAATAAATACTCAGATCACACATACGACACATCAATATAAGAAATTATTCAAATAATCTATACTATACAACTTGCTACATGATCCTTACAAAAATCTTTATTAAATCAATCCACCATATTATATTCTTGATATATTATTTAACCTGGAATGAACACTAATTATATATTTATTGAGATATGATTTTTTTTCCTATTTGTATTAATATTAAACATACATGTTCATATATCTTTATAAGTTATTTTAATGTATATGTAATGACTAATTATTAAAGAATACTCATTATGTAAAACAAAAATCTGAAAATTTCAAAAGAATGTATACATTTAATAAAGCACGAGGAATACATAAAAGATTACTCATGCATGAACAAGTAGTAGTGAAACCTATGTTATTTAGTTAAAAATTTGATAATGTATGTTAAGGAGTACACGTAAGTACACATATATGATGAAATGAATGAATGTAAAAATATTTGTGTATAACCGTGAATGTACTTTTAACTTTTAAACATTTTTAATTAAAACATAATCCTTTTAAAGCCTCTTTTCCATATTTAACGAATCATTTTTAAACGATAAATAATATTTTTTTTCTTTGTTTTTAAAAACTGCGTATTATAATGATCCTTCTTGTAAAAAGTTTTATAAAAATTCTAAAAATATAATTAAGTTTTCTTCATTGAGTTTTCATGTATTTTACAAATGGAATTATAGAACGGTTTATTTAAGTATTAATATTATTCTATTATTTCAAACTTATCTTATCAGCCTTCAATATTGATTTATTAAACGAAATATTAGTTAATCAACTTTTTTAATCACCAAAGAATCATATATTTAAGTATTAATATTATTTTATTGTTTTCAAACTTATCAGATCAACCTTCAACATTGATACTATTAAATGAAATATTAGTTAATCAACTTTTTTTTAATCACCAAAGAATCATATAATATGGTAGCAAAGTACCAAAACCAAAATTGCAGATGTTTCACCTTACCTCAATGGTTATTGTGTATTAATTATCTAGGATGACAACAAATACAAAATAACCATGGGTTAAACTCAATCTATGATTGCAAAATAGTCTTTCATTCCCTACAAGATGCACATACACCCACTACATTGCGTAAACCAAAAATATACGAGTTTCTCCTCTTCTAACACACACCTTGCTTTTCCATGTTTTTTTCTTATACTTTTTTTTTCCCTCTATTTCATTCTCCTCCATGTCTCACATTAATCTTCCTCATTTTTCATTTCACTTAAATAATGTGTGTTTCAACATTATGAGTCAACAATTTCCTTTATCATACAGTTATACACAGTTTAGGATTTTCGAATCATAGTAAAAAAATATTGAAAAAATAATTTTAATTCTTATCCAAGACCAAATTAAATTTTGGAAAAATCAAAGAAAAAAACGTATGAGATGAGTCAAATCTATATTAAAAATTTACATTACTTTTAATTTAGAATCTCTAAAACATTAAATTTGTGGATAATTTTTTTTTATATATGGTTCAACTTTTTCAATTTTTATATAATGATACTAGTCTCACACTTATATACCTATTATAAAAAATGTGACTCCATTTATTTAATTTATAAATATAAAAAATCTTTAAATCACTTCGATTCTATATATATATATATATATATATATATATATATATATATATATTTTTTTTTTTTTTTTTTTTTTTTTTTAGTTGAGGATTTTTTAATAAACCTCCAAATAAAATGGATAATCTTAGAGGAAGCTTTTATTTTGTAAATAGAGGACTATTTAATTTGTTATTGTGGTCACCAAGTAGTTAATGTAAAAAGAAGTCTGTATGCATATGTAATATTATATTTCATATTTGGTTCAATATTGTAAAAAAGACTCCACATTATGAAGTTTTTCTAATGATAAATATTTCGTACCAATATGATAATAAGAAAATATACAGATTCGTTTATCCAGTCAAAAAATTTTCCCTTAAAAATTAAATTTAGAATAAATATTTAATAAATAAGTGCAAATTAATTAAATATTAAGTGAATGATAATAATAATAATAATAATAAATAATAATAATAATATAAATAACTAGTATCGTTTTAAACTTCGAAAATCGTGTATAAATAAAAATTAAAGTTATCTAAAAGAATTAGGAAGAGTAATTATAACAAAAATAGAATAAAAGAAGGATCTAACAATAATAAGAGATAATATCAATATTTGTTGATGAGTGTGTAGTGATACTGTGAGAAGAAAAGGCCAGAGGTATTTAAATTGTGTTTATGCTTGAATAAGAGAATATTTCCGAGGATATGACCTTCTCCACTCTCAAACAAGTGCTCCATGGCGGTTTTCTTGGACTAATTCAGATTGGTCGGCCTTCAAATTCAAAATTTCAACTGTTTGACTTCTTACTTTATACGAATTTAACACCACGTTGCTCAACCACATACCACAATGACTTTTTCTATATCTAGAACACGAAAATGAAAAAGTGATACAAACCATTTCTATTTCTAGAAAATTCAAGCAAATGGGTGACTTTGTTTGTTTGTTTGAAGACGAAATCAAGTAAAAGGTGACGGGTAGGGAAAAAAATGGTATTTGATAGTAAAGAACTTCTAAGGAAATATATTATTTCTAATAAAGTTTATATACTTTATTTTTCACTTATAACGAGAAAATAACATAAATTTCACGCATTTATTTTCTTATAAATTTAAGAGAGAGCATTTACAAACCATTAACTAATAGATAACACATCACTCGTTACACAAACAATACACAAAGACAGAGAGATAAGTTTTTTATATATATATATATATATATATATATATATATATATATATATATATATATATATATATATATATATATATATATAACAATTCTATCCCATTTCACAATTCATTCAATCTATTATTACTTTATCAAATACATATCTATAACATAAAACAAAATGATATTTATAGAAAAATATCTATTAATATTTTTTGAAAACACATATTAAGACAATTTTATAACACGTTTGTCATATAAATATATATTTGACCTTTATTAAGTACATGATAAATTTAAAATATACGTGTAATAAATTTCACTTCAAATTTTTATTATCAAATAGCTTTGTACCCTTTAGACCATAGTGAAATCATGAATCTCTATTATAGATTTTAATATTTTATACATGAATTGAAACACCGATTAACATATGATCCCAAATTAACGACTTCAATTCCATACATTTTGTATAAGTATCATCCAAGATATATCATTCTTAACCTAATTTACTTAAAATAAGACAACACATCAATGAAATGTACAAAAATTATCAGCAAATGAACAAAATAAAAAAGAAACCTGATACATGACATTTGGCCACAAAACACCCCTCAGAAAATGGCTCACTTGATGCCTCATACGAAAAAAAGTAAATGTCCAAGAAATTGGAAAACGTTATCAAATAATTTTAAAAAAATAAGAAAGTATAATATTTGGTGATTAAATATGACGTGTAAGTTGTTGTAATATTTCTAATATGTTTTAAATCTCTAAAGATAACAAAAAATATAATTAAAAAAGTCGCCGAAAACCTTAAACATTCAGTAGTAAAGTCTGATAATTGTTTTACAATTTTATAAACAAATGGTTCCAAAAGTTCGAAAAAAAATGGTAAAAAAAAGCAATCAATAAAAAATAACCACTTGTCGTCAAATACGCAATAAAATGGTCCAAAATTAGGGAAATTTTATAAAACGACTTTTAACCTCGCTGTGTTTTCTTCACCTTTTTTATTCAAAAAAAAAAAAAAAAAAAAACTTTCATACTGCAACTCCAAAAAATAGCCGAACACAACCTAAGGAGGTAAACATATCTTGATATTATTGTACGCTTATTTTTACCCACTATCTTATTATATTCGTAAGTATAGAATCTGTTAGATTTGTATTTTTCAGTGCCTTAAACTTTTACTCCTTAGATAAGAATTACCTTTTGGTAGATATAACTACCTCTTTAGGATGTTAATGGTTGTTAAAATCGTCAACCATACATTTTCTTTTATTATTTTTAGTAATTAAAATCTTAAAAATATAGTTACATTTTAAAAGGAAGAAATAATACGAATTGATAACACATTTAACATATTTAAATATGGCCTAATAACAATCATGCAGTTTGAGACTGGCTTATTTCTAAAAGAGGCAAAAGGTCAACTTATCTTTTATAGAAGCGTAGCTGCTTTATCACAATCTTATGAAAGATTGCATTAAAGTATTTATATATTTTCACAATAATTATTCATCGAGTTTTGTTTATTTCTTTAAATATTATAAGGCGACCAACCAATACAAACTTGTTGGTTTTTATAGAAAAACATAAACTATATGTGTTGATAAAAAAACGATGTTAATTATAATAAAGTTACACTAAAATCATTTTAGCATCAATCAAGTGATGAATCCAAGGGGATTACAAAAAAATATCGTAATTAATGTGTTGCATTAATTGAAGGACTTTGTCCTACAAGTAAATAAGTATAAGTTTCATTTTAAAGGAATTATAAATCTTCCTCCTATGTATTCATAATGTTAAAAGAGTTAGTATGCGTATTTGAAATGTCAAATTAAAGTGAGTTAATATTTTAGAATTTTCTTTTAGAAAAGTATATCCTCTGGATCATCTTGAACGAGTATGTTTTTTTTTTTTTTTTTTTAATTACAATTAAGGAATGACTTTTCAGAAATATTTTTTTTTCTTATTAATAAGGGATTCCGGAGTATATGTAGAAAATATAAGAATTACATAAATTTGAACCATATAAGGATGTATTAACAACAGAGGCTATAAATTAATTAATGATTAGATTTCTACTTTAAAAAGTCACTCATTTAACTTTCAAATATTAATCATTCAAACAAAATTCAGTGTTTCATTACTCACATCAAGTGTTTTGTTTTGCAGAGGTGTTCTTTGTTCTTTTCTTAACCTGCTTTATTTGCAGTGGGTTTGGCTCTGGGTCCAAATGGAAGAATATCTGCTAAATTATCCACAAGATGAAAGAGTAGCAGCTCAAAATTCAGTCAAAATGGGTGCACCGTTCCCAACTATCTAATCGTCTTTTCGTATCTTTTCAGGAACATGTTGGGTTTAACCTTTTTCCCGTGACTGCAACCAAACAAAACACTGTCCAACATCTAAGACGTATGCCATGTTGGTTTCATGATTTTGCCATCACAAGAACAAACAATGTTGCCTCGTATGCTGTCTGATTCCTCCTCTCCCTTCCCCCTTTTCATCATGCCACGTAAAATAATGACATTTCATTAAAAAACTAGCGTGTCATACAAAGAAGCTACAACATTATACACACAACACGGGAAAAAGCTAAACACAGTTCACACATGTTCATCCACCAACTAGCAGTGGAAGAGCAACATCATTATCAATTAGTTTGCTAATTATACTTGTCCCCTTCAGGGATTTGGGCTAATGCTAGTGCTTGTCCTGGTGGTGGTGCACGTGTAGGAGTCAAGTCCTTTAACTCTTTCGTATACAGACGATGTCTACGCTCTCTACCATACACGATCCAGAGGATCAAAGAGAACAAGACAGCAAAAGAGACCATTACCAATCCAACATAGATCCATCTTGTATAACGCCGTAGAGCAGGACAATGGTCCGCAGATATAACGCTTAGAGTTTCCCGAACGAAGGTGCAATCTTGTAGCTCAACCAGGGAAGGGGCATAATTATACAAAGCGTTGGCCACGTTTATTCCAGCGGAGACTTGGTTGTAGAAGGTGGGGGTCAAACGCCCCTGCGTCATGCATATCTCAGAGGGTGAAACCTGGCACACGAAACTGCCATATACCTGCATCACACACAAACTATAATATTAACATTAACTCAATACGTGTCACAATTGAGTAGAATAAAAATACTCAGCCTGATGCTTAATTCATGAGGATTTCTCTCACTTTTTTTTTTGTTGCTTTAGACCACAAACTCCATACTCAAAATCATGTTTGAGTCAGTTAATGCAACTACATATTCTTAAACTTGAGATCTTTGGTTAAACGGGAACAACTCCAAAATTGATTGATCCATGCACTTGATGGTGAGACTTTTTCTCTTTTTGATGACTCAATAAAGCCTTCTTCAGGTAAAATTTGCAATAAACATTTATAGATAATAAAATAAAACATAAAATGAAAAAGAATTGTGATTTAAAATCAACTTGAATCTCAATTCTCTTCCTTTTATATTGTAATAGGTGATAATGAAGTGTCTAATTGGACAAAGTTCTCAACAAATATTTTCAGGAGAGAAAAATGAAGAAAAAAATGAAATGGGATGAGTACATGCTTAGTTTTTCAATTAGGAGGTCTTAGCTTAAAGATGAAAAAGGAAAACTGAAAAAATGTTCTGGTTTGATTTTCAGTTGAATTTGATTGTAAAGTATGTTTTACCTCGCCCTAAGATTCAATTTGAAATATAAGTAAATATAGGAAGTGACACTAGCAAGATAAATTAATTCAAATTTAAGTTAAAACTTCAATTGAAAGATAGGCTTACTCATTTGACTAAGGAGTTTCTTTATGTGCTTTAGTCTTGGCACGGCAAAGCAGTGTTTGTATGTTATATGAAGGAGGTTCAATTAATGTACCTGTGTTGCATTGCTTAGGATCACTTCACCAGAATCGCATTGTCTATCAGTCATGTCAGGATGGAAGGGATTGCAGAGGAGAGGCAAGAGGGGACCCGATTGATTATAGTAGAGTGGAGTGAAATTGGGAGCGAAATTTATGTTGGAGGCGTTGGTGATAACTTGGTTCACCAAATTCACTAGTTCAGAAGTTACTTCTTTGCTTCGTGACAATGTTTCTTGTGCAGTAGCATTGTCCACACAGGGCAGAATATCGTCCATTGCCGTATGAGCAACGGGATACTGGATCCATTCATTCACAGCTACACAACTGTCTGCTGTTGCACTACCAAAACAAAAAGGAATTAGCTCCACACTAAAGATGCCAAATTCCACATATAAAAGATATAAACAAATAACAGAAAGGTAAGGTAACATGCTCATTACAAATATCGCATTTTGTAAAAGGTTCATGAGGGTTAGACCACAATGTCAAGTTTAACATATGGCATGATTGAATAATGATAACAATGTGATTATTCATACAAGAACAGAAATCTTGTTACTAAATTGGTGTCTGTTAAGCGAGACTGTGTTACTCAAATTTTCAGCTATTTTTTTGCTTGTTTTTGGCCTACTGTAGCCAGTTGATATCAGTTAGTTTTCATATACAATCTTCGCATAAAAGCTGCATACTATATTCCAAACTTGTGATAAGTGATAATTTCAGATCGAGAAGAAAACTGAAGTTTCAAAAAGAAAAATCTGCAAGAACGACGATCACTATCAATGAAGAGAAAAAAGAACCGAACCAGAGAGCAGCGATGGAGCAGATATTAAGCTAAAAGAACCTCTAGAAAGGAGCTCTGATATCATGAGAAAAGGATAAACTTCAAAGAAAAAATTGAGAGAGAAATGTGCAAAGTGCTCTCAATCTGAAATTAATCACTTATGACACGTTAATTAGACAATGCAGCTTTTATATGAAGCTTACATACAACTTACTAATAACAATAGCCTAAAGAAATAGCAAAACGAAAAAATAGTTGAAAAATTAACTAATAAAATATACGATAGAATCATTGAATATATTTTGACAATTTTAGGGAGGGGGAATGGGAACTTACTTGTGGAGAACAAGGAACGAACCACATAATATAAGGGTACCAGTAACAAGAATCCATCCTGCGATTACCAAGCTGCAATTATTTATGCCAAGTGTTTCATTAGAGAACATAATGTTAACTGAAGTTATGTTTGGTATCAAAGAATCGCAAGAAAGGTATGTAACATTGGGTGGTACATAGTATATATTACTTACATATACACAAGGAGCTGTATGCCAAAAATTGAGAATACTGTAGTAACAAGTAAAAAGAAGGAAATGAATTCCATAGCAAGTAAGAACTTGTGCATCTAAATTGGGGGCATAGAAGGGACTTACAAAATCCAAGAAATGTCAAGACTAGCATAACAGCAGCTATTATGATAAGCGCCAACCTCCTGTATCATTGTTAAGTTCGTGTTATAGAGTAAAAACTAAAGCAAAAAGAAAAAACAAATATCTGGAGTGGAAATCATTAGAATCAATCATTACGCAGAATCTAAGAGATCTTGTATGTTGTCTGAGTTCTCCTTTGTCTTGTCAGCAAGGGTGCCAGCAGAGTTATTGATATCTGTTTCTGCCGCATCAATATCAGATTGAACATTTGTCGGGAGAAAAATTCTATCGATTCCAACCTGTTTAGCCTGAGCAAGATAATCTGACACGTTCCTAAGCTTATCCACAGTGCTATCAGCTTGATGTACCACGTACTGCAATGTGGACGACATGCTATGATGGAAACTTCCTTGGCCAATGTAGAGAACTGCACAGCCAATCCTGTTAACACAGAAAAGTGCAATTTGTAATACAGATCCAACAAAACCAGAAACAAGCAAAACATAATCAGAGAGAGATGTGTACACACACTGCTGTAAATGTGAGCAATATCAGGAGAATAAGGGAAAAGGCATAGCATGTTGGTGAATAACCATAAGGCTCTCTTTTACGACAGAAGTAACAAACACCAATAGTGAATAAGCACAAGCCAAAGCCCAAGAACCAAACTGCTGCAATACTGAACACAGGAACTGCAGTATATGCCACAGACTGCATTCAATAAAAAAAAAATAGTTAGTCGTCTTTGCCTTTTTAAATTCATTGTTGCAAACCAAACAGCTTGGTAAAATTAAAGTGCTGAAAATGGAAAGATATAAAATTAAAGAAATAAAACATAACAACAGAGACCAGTCAGAAGTCACCAAATTATTACCCAAATGTAATCCAATCCAGCCAAATCAAATTCAAACAATTAAATTTGAAGCATAGTACAGGACCATTCAATACCTTCATCTAGTAAAAACTGAATAAAGGATAATGTGACCATGGAGATAAATATTGATTTTCCTTAAATATACATGCAAAGGAATATTTAAATGCATTTTTAATAACGCCCTTCTAGCGGCTCCAATTTTACATAAACCCACATACTACTCAAGATATTAATAAATGGACAAAACTTCTAATGCATTACTTTATATGCTTTTTGGTCCTTTTTAACAATGTGTTTCTCCTCAGGCGGGCATTAAAAATCCTAGTTAGTGATTGATATAACAATCAATTTTTTATCAGAAAACATCACCAGAAGCAGCAGAGATCCTGCACTTAAGTTTTATCCCATATATATATTGGAATAATACTTAACTTACATCTGTATCAATTAAAGGGTAAAATAAGTAATACAAGTGTGTGCACCAAAAGAATCTCCTTTTCATTTGTTACACAGAGACTTTCAGATACAACCACCATTCTTCGTTACCTACTTTTCCAACAATTCCATATTTCATAGTTTCGGCAAATAAGCTAAAAATGATAGCTGAAGATAGGTGATGCCAATCCCAGAACCACAATATAACCACAAATTTTGAACCTAACAGCAACAATTAACGAAGTACAGTCCTTAGTAGCACAATAAAACCATTACTACAGTACAAAGGAGTAACGGTTTGAAGTGCTTACAGCCCAATAATGGTTGTCACTGATATTCCATCCATATAGGTACTTGTTGAAGCTATTAAGAGGGTCTTTTCTTCGTGTTCTCTCAGCAGCTAAGGGAATGGGCAAGTTCTCGTATGGTGCAGCATCATATACATACAACCGAGAGAAGCCTACAACATCCTTTTCCTCATTTTCTGGCCCTGCAAAAAACAAAAAGGTTCATGCTTTGCTTTCTAATGAAACATCTTCCAGAGTGAGAGAGTAGCCATAATCATATAAAACACTGTCCTACATTGTCATAGTGGTGACTTATGTCCCTCACTAAACTCAAAGTGAAAAAAAAATGGCACTTGTTTGGCTTCCAAGATTTTAGGGTCTCCTAAACAGTGAATGAAAGGCCAAAGAGAGAGGGAAAGAGAGTTGTGAGTGAAATACCTGAAGCCTGGTGTGACAACAGAAAGGAACTGGACAAGAAAAATGTTAGCAGAAAACAAAAATGCAGTGCCCTGTAACTTAGCATTGTCTGAGGGCAACGAACATGAAACTATTATGTTCTTGTGTTCTTCAGTTCTCTGAGTGTGTGGAGAGAGAGACCAATACTGAGCCGTTAGAAAAATATCGGGTTTGGGAGACCGGCTGGTTGCTCAGGACATTAACCTCGTTAATGCCCCACCATTACCATATGCCGTAAAAATAGTAGTCAAAATAATACTATATTCAGAGGAACGACATATTATAATGTATGTTGCTGTAATTTTTCGTAAATATCATACAACATATACTTATTTACTGCACCAATACCTCATCATTCACCTACGCACTAAAATGGAAAATAAAACAGCAAAATTACTTTCTAATCACATACACAAAAAATGTTCATCTTTCTTTGCAATCATCATTAGTTCTTTTGGTCCTTGTAATGACATTATTTATCAACTTTAAAAATCAAGGAAGTTAACAAAATTTCAAAATTAAAAGAGTTGTTCTACGTGTAAAGCTTAATGCACTTCGTTAGTGTATCATCCATGATTGAATCACGCCGTAAAATTAGATAATAAGCTTTGAAGTTTTTCAAAACTAGCGAGTATCTCATCTTTTATCCTATAATCCAGCAAAAAATAACATATGATAGAAGGATGAGATGTAACCCAAAATGAGGATTGATTGGGCTCCTTCCCCAATGAACTTCTTCTCTCTACTCTTCCTGTGCTGCTTTTGACTTTAAGCCAAGTGTGGACCACCATCTCAATCCCTTTTTCCCTCCTTTTCATGCTTCAACTCTCAAATACAAACAAATTCACTGTCAAAAATCTTTCTACCCCTTACCCACTAATACATTTTTACACTTACCTCTGTTACTTATCATCAAAATCACTTACACTTCAAATTTTAAATTTTCTGGTTCATACTTTCATCAAACATTAACACCTAAAAAGACAATTAAGGCAATGGAATTTAAAAGAAGTCCCGTAAGTGAAAAATTAGAAATTTCACATTAAATAAAAATAAAACTTTTCAAATATAAACTTTTTATAAGTCGATTTTATAAAATTAAATTAAATTAAATTTAAATTTTATTCTTTAAAGAAAAAACCTCCCAAATTCTTTCTGAGAGACCTGTGAAGGAAGAGGAGAGTTCGAAAAATGTCAAAGGGTTCACATTTTCCTCTCTACTCACTGGGATATTCACCTCGTGACAGAAAAAATAGGTTATTATAATGTGTGATGAAATTTACACAACCTCAAATCCGATAATGGAGCTATGAAACAAACAAACAATGTCAAAAAGTTCAGGCTATCTAGGTTCCTCACTGTCACACACTGAAGCTAATTGTTCTTTCCAATTAACCCTTTTATATTTTTTTATTGCTTGTATCTTATTTCTATGTAATTTTTTTTTCATGTCACTTTTTACAAGAAATTCATAGCTGTAAAAGAATTTTGGTCAATGTAGACTAGGTTCCATTTTAGATATAGGTTTAAGTAAATCGGCATTAGCAGAAAAAAAAATTAGCTAATTGTTTTTAGATGATAGCGTTGTTTCTTTTCGTAATTTTTGTTTGATAAAATTATTAATATAACGACATGAATTTACTTTTTTATAATAAGAATCAAACCTAAAACTTTAAGTTTATTATTCTAACCGGTCACTAAATGGATCGTAGTGAATAAGATGAATCAATTAGTAAGTAATATAATTATTTTGTATTAATACGACGTCGTGTTTATCACATACTACACACATTTTCTACGTTAATAATTCAGTGTCTATATTTTCATTATGAAAAAATTATACCTATATAATATGAATATTTTTAAATCTTTTAAAGTTCGAATGAAATTATTTTTAGTTTTCTAAATTTAAAATTGATAAGTTTGGTCTCTCTAATTTAAAAAAATGTTCTATTACTTCTATCCAAATACTATTAAAATAAAATTTTTAAAAATAAAACTAACATGTAATGAGGTGTTTAATAAAAAAACTACAAATTAAATTTGATTATCGACATACACATACAGTGAAGACCCAAGTTATAATAGGCTCACTCGCACTTAAATTTTTGTTCATATATTTCTAAACATTATGTTTAAATATTTTATGATTTCTTCACCCAATATCCATCAAATATCATAAAATTCATTTTCATATTTGGTATTAATAATGTAAAATTTAATTTAGTAATTAGACAACGTTAACTTTTCAATGAATTGCTCTCTTGGATATGTAATCTCAATTTAATTATTAGACACAAAATACTATTACATTGAAATATATGTTGAAAGAAACACAGAGCTATTAACAGTAGAGAAAATTAAATATGCCGTAGACAAATATGATATTACATGTCAATAAATTCCTATTTTATATGCATGATGGTTAAAAGAAATTGTATAGTCTTATTTTTAAGTTTCTCTCTCAAGTCATGAATATAAAAAGAAAATAAAAACTCATGTAGCTTAATACAAAATGTAAAACAGACCCTATTAATTTCACCTTATTTGATGAAATCAACTCCAAAACATCCTTTGTGCAATTGTAAATTTATGTCTAAAGATCACTTCTCAACTAATGACAATTTTAGAAGCTTATTTTTAAACAAAACCTACAAAATTAATAATGTTATAAAAACCGAACCAATCATCAAAAGAGTCGAGACACTAGATTAATGAATAAGTGGTTGAACCCATGGGTTCTTAATTAAACCAGTTAACCTATTATTTATTAAAAAATTTAAAATTATATAGCTAACATTATTATTTTTATCTACACTTTAAATTTAAATCATATTATCTTATAAAATAATTAATATATATTAAGTAAATTATGTCAATTACTTACAAAAAAAAATCAACTGGAGTATTTTATAAGTATTTTAGGTTGTCGATTTCATGAAACAGTGGGCCATATCTCTTGCAAAAGCCCATTAACATTTTGGGCCATATCTCGTCGTTTTGGACCTCTTTTCTAAAAAACAAGTGCGAAACTCTGAGCAAGGAGTGAGAGTTTTGGTTCTTAAACTTCATCACGAATAATGATCATGCAAATTCCGTAATTAGTAACAATTATGGACTCAGATTACGTACGTACTCAGCTTAAAATTTGATAAGGTCAAAAAATGATCAGATTCTGTGTTTCCCTTATTTGTCAATAATGTAATAAATGTTTATTATTTGGACAAATCTCTATCATTCTATAAAATTATATATAAATGGGTTGGTCAAAGGTAGGAAAAGAGAGCCATTTGGCAATGCCATGTCTCGGAAACTCATCTCAAACTAAGGACAGTGACAAAAAGAAAACATAAATATCCAAGAGTTCTCTGAAAAATTCAACATTTCTAGAATTTGGTATCTTCTTAAGGTCCAAAAAATCCAGAACAATTCATATAGGCAATCAATTTTTCTTTTGTCTCTAAACCAATTGGCTAATTTTCTTTTATGAACATATATAAATCAAATATCTTTACCCAAAAAAAAAACAGTTTATATTAGTAATATTTTGCATTTTCACTTAAATATACAATATTTTTCTTTACAATTTATTTATTTAATTAAAAATCATTTTCATGCTTAATCCGTTATTACACAGACTAAAATTTATATTCTTTGTTATTTTATAACTTTATTTTCTCGGTTAAAAAGATGCAAGTAAAATTTTGACAACTTCCTGTTCATTTTTTTATTTTGATAATATTTTAAAAAATAGGTGTTAATTAATCGAAAAATTAAAGTGGTTGAACAAAATTATAGATAAAATTATAACAAGAACAATATTTATAAATAATGTAAGTAATTTTAATAAAACGTATCAAACAAATAAAAATGAGTCACACGCATTATAAATTACATGAAGATAATGTGTAGAATTGTAAATAGCATAAAGTAAACTACAGAAAACGATAAAATGATGCAATGCTGATTTAATTCTAAATATCCTGAAATACAAACAAATAGAAATAAAATAAAGTGAATAACGTTAAAAGATTGAGAACATTAATATAAAATAAATTTTAGGAAACATAGCGGAATACAGCTGGCGTTTATCTTTATTACTCGGAGTTCTTGATTCATGCTTAATAATTAATTTTTTTTTAAAACTATTATTTGCTTTCCAACTCATACCTTAAACAATAGTTTTATTTTTAAAAAGTGTTTTCGATAATTAAAAAAATAAAATATATTTAAATTGTTTTTATTTTAATTCTTAAGTAATTTAGTCTGAAATAAGTTTTCAGTCTAAGATTAAGAATAAAAAATCATTTTTAAAAATATTTTTTATTTTTATAAAATTAATGTTAATATTTTGACGTTAAGTTTATTAAGATAATATTATTATCTTATTAAGATAATATTTTGACATATGAAAGGATTAAATAATAAAGTCATCTTGAAGAAGTAAATAATTCTTCATTAATGCATACAAGCAAAATTGAACAAATTTAACTCCATAAGGTCCCTAGACACTAACAATAAAAGATGGTTCTAAATATAATCTCAAAATTAATAAATTAATTATTTGAGTAGAATACTGAAACTCCTTCGTACATTGCAACTACACTTATAGATTTCGAGTTTAAAAACTTATACACCACACACCTATCCGTATTTAAGATTATCATAAAATAATAATATAAAATCAAGCCAAGTTAAATGTATTTATATAAATTAGATAGATATGTATATATAAGTAATTATAATGGATTGAATAACAAATTTTCTACAATCAATTATATTTTTTATTTATTTTAAATATCTTTTAAAATATTTCAACTTAAATTCAAGATCCTATAAATACAAATTAAACTTGAAAAATTATTTACTCAAATTCTCTTATTTACTTTTACACTCGTATTTTATAATTTTTCTTGCCCTTACTTAGGTGAATCTATCCTTAAATTTCATTAGCAACTGAATAATCAACCCAAGAGATATAAACTTCACTTCCTAGAAGATACCAAGAGTTTTCCGATAAGAACTTCTATTATTTTGAATTTTTCTTAATGTAATCTCAATTTTCGTTCTTCCAACATCCAAGTGCGACTAAAAGAATTTGAGTAAGAGTTATATGCTAGTAATTCTGTATCATTACTTCTTTTAGGACAACCATTTCACTGTCATTTCCATGTCAACAATTTCTCTTACCAAATTGAAAAGCCTAGACTTCGTAGATGAACAAAATTAATTAACACGCATTTGTTTTTAGTTGTTTAAGATAATAATTAACTACACTTAAAACAAAATAAAAAAATTTCAGAGCAAAATTTATTTAAATTAACTAAAGCAAACATGTTTTAGTCTGTTACAGTAATATAGTAATTATTACTAATTTATCATATAACTATAACATGTCTCATATACTTTTGTCTGTTATGAGGGATATTACCCCTTTCTCAGTCACAGACTTGTATCATTAAAGATAGACTGCAACTATGTTCGTGACGTTGTAAGACAAATACTGTTACCCAAAATACAGTCAAATGATTTTTCATATCTAAGAACGTTATATCTTACCTTTAGCAAATAAACACACAAACGAACCTTCACTCAAATATGCTTTAGATTCACTTTCCTGTAATTACACACGAAACCTGCTTCTTAAGGTTTGGAAATCAAGCCCTCATCCTATAATTAATACCACGAGTAAAGAGATCTCCGTCCATATTGTCAACTTCAATTAATATCAATAAATAAATTTTATGAAGAACTCTAGTATAATTAATATGATAAGAAAGTCTATATATTGGCCATACCCTTTTTGTTATTGCTTCCGTGTCTCCTCGTTTGTATCAACATTATATGTATAATATGGGAAGAGCTGAGAAAGTATTAGGCAACTTCCAATTAGCATTTTACTAAATGATTAATATTATTTTATTCGCATTTGTTTCAACTTGTATTAATTATTTTTATACTTGATAAAAGGAATTCAAAATCAGGCAAATTTTAAAGTGGTGTAATTTTTATGTAAAATTCCGTGATTTTTTTATTTTATTTTTAAGTATGAGTAAATTGTGCATTCAGGACATTTTGGTTAATGATCTAATCACGATTTTAGGATGGTTAGTATTTTCCATCTATATCTCTTCTATTTTTTTCTCAGGTGTGTGTTGTTATTGTGCAACTGTTGCATAGTTATTATGAAACCAATGAATATGTAATATTTGAAATTAATTGTGATTAAGTAATTGAAATAAATGTAAAATTTATGTAAATTGGTTAAATGGAAAAATTGGTTTTATATAGTGAAAATTTAAATAGTTTGAATTAAAAAAAATGGTTGACAAGATTATTGTTTAAATTAAAATAAAAAATTATGTTAGTATCAGATTTATATATTGAATTAAATTAAGATTAAGTTTGATGTTGTAAAGAAAATAAAATTAAAGTTTAGTAATAAAATATATTTAGTAAAATTAAGTGTAAGTTGGATATTTGAATTTAGTTACTAATATAGAAATAATTTAAAATTAAATTAAAATTTAACAATAAATTTAGAAAGAAAAATTTGAAAATATTATATAATTTTTTAAATGAATTTATTGTTAGTTTTTAAATTATATGTATTAGTAACTAAATCTATTTTTATATTAGTAACTAAATTTATTTTGATATTAGTAACTGTGTATTTATTTTAGTTGCTTAGTAACACAGGTAAAAAAAAAAAAAGAATGAGTGAATAATATTAACTGCTCTAAAACTGTACAGTATTATTGGGATTTTAATTAATTCATTAATTAAAATGGTGCCTTGATTGTATATTATTGTACAATAAAATCACGATTTTTATCACCATTTATTAACTCATATCCCAAAATAAATAAAAAAGTGCACAATTTTAAGAATTTCACGTAAAAATTACACTAATTTAAAAAATTTGACTCAAAACTAATAAAAAAATCAATATTCTCTCAACACGAAAAAATTATTTATATGTTAAGTATAAAAGGAATTAAAATACATAAACAAGAGTTCAGTATTATCAAAAGGTTGTTATTTACTATCATAAACATATACTACTGTGAATACTTAACCTTCACAGCCCCTTAACAACTGAAACAGTACAGTGTCAAACAATATTTATCCTATATATATATATATATATATATATATATATATATATATATATATATATATGTCACATTCCGCTTTCAACGTACCGAACTTCAATAGCTGACCATTAACACTGAAGGTGCCAGGTATTTTCCATGAATTAATGATATGAAATAGTATATTTTTGTAGCAAATGAACGTTACAATTCATATATCTATATAAACCATGACTTCTCTTGTTATATCCATGAGTTTGGCAGAAGCGTAAAGATGTACAGAGTAGCGAACGCCTCAGAATTCCTAGTGATCACTGGGGTTGGAATCACAGACATAAAGCTTGCAAAGAAAGCATGGGTTCTCCCGGGCCAGGCATGCACCGTCTTCGACCTCTCTCCGGTCAACTACACCTTCGAGGTTCAAGCCATGAGCGCAGAGAAGCTCCCTTTCATTCTCCCCGCCGTCTTCACCATCGGTCCCCGAGTCGACGACGAGGCCAGCCTTCTCAAATACGCCAAGCTTCTCTCTTCCCACGACAAGCTCTCTCACCACGTCAAGGAGTTAGTCCAGGGCATCATCGAGGGAGAGACGCGAGTCCTTGCGGCGTCCATGACCATGGAGGAAATTTTCAGAGGCACAAAGTCTTTTAAACAGGAAGTGTTCGAGAAGGTTCAGCTGGAGCTTAACCAGTTCGGGCTTCTCATCTACAACGCCAACGTGAAGCAACTGGTGGACGTGCCTGGCCACGAGTACTTCTCTTATCTGGGTCAGAAGACCCAGATGGAGGCTGCGAACCTGGCCAGGGTTGACGTGGCGGAGGCGAAGATGAAGGGAGAGGTTGGAGCGAAGCTGAGAGAGGGTCAGACTCTGCAGAACGCTGCGAGGATCGATGCGGAGACAAAGATAATATCGACGCAGAGGCATGGAGAGGGTGTGAAGGAGGAGATAAAGGTGAGGACGGAGGTGAAGGTGTTTGAGAACGAGCGAGAGGCTGTGGTGGCGGAGGCTAATTCTGAGCTTGCCAAGAAAAAAGCCATGTGGGCACAGACGGCGCAGGTGGCGGAAGTGGAGGCCGCAAAAGCCGTCGCACTGAGGGAAGCCGAGTTGCAGAGAGAGGTTGAGAGGATGAATGCTCTCACAAGGACGGAGAAGCTTAAAGCAGAGTTCCTCAGCAAAGCTAGTGTTGAGTACGAAACCAAGGTTAGCTTTTTTTTTCTTCATCATTCTGTTCATGCAAACATATATTTTTGTATTATACTCGATTGTCAACTATGCAAACCTAAAATGAAAGAGGGTATGATTATTTCCCGATTAATTTTTGAAGGGTGTGAGAAGAATTTTGTTTGATGATTAGGTACAAGAGGCAAACTGGGAGCTGTACAAGAAGCAGAAGGCGGCAGAAGCAATATTGTTTGAGAAGGAGAAAGAGGCCGAAGCACAGAAAGCGTTGGCGGCGGCAGCATTTTTCAGACGGCAACAAGAAGCAGAAGCGGAGCTATTTGCAAAGAAAAAGGAGGCAGAAGGACTTGTGGCAATAGGGCAAGCTCAAGGGGCATACTTAAGCACACTTCTTGATGCACTGGGAGGAAACTACAATAATCTAAGGGACTACTTGATGATAAATAGTGGGATGTTTCAAGAGATTGCGAAGACTAATGCAGAAGCAATTCGTGGACTTCAGCCAAAGATTAGTATTTGGAGTAATGGGGGAGAAGGAAATGATGTTAGTGGTGGAATGAAAGATGTTGCAGGTGTGTACAAGATGTTGCCACCTTTGTTTAAGACAGTGCATGAGCAAACTGGTATGCTGCCACCTGCTTGGATGGGAACCCTGTCAGACAAAAGTTCTTAAACCCTCTTGTTTCTGCTTGGATGTGTCTTTTGTTAAACCCTAAACACAGTAGTATTTCAAAAAGATAAGACCATTTTTAGGTATCTGGTTTTAATTTGTTTTAAGTATAAGTTATAAAGTTTAGTTTGGAGATCTTAGATTGTTTTTAGATTTTTTTTAATGTTTTATTTCATTTAGTTTAGACTTTATTATTTTAAGTCCTTTATCTTTATATGTGTTTTTATAATAACCTGTTGTAATTTTTATTGAAATAAGACATTAAGTAGACTGGCGATTCACATTTATGAGTTTGAACTTTGGGGACACCTTGAAGTGCAAATTGGTTATGATCTATAAATGAAATTTAAGGGTTTAAATTCAACTGTTCATGTTAGACATAGGTTTAAGTCTTTGGTGATAACTTTACATTTCCTTATCTTTGTCATTAATAACAATAAAGTCAACTACTAATGAAGGGAAAAAAGATAAGAGAAAAGCACTAATGCCTGTGTGGTTCACATTATAGAGAGAAGAAAATTAGACTGGGATCCTTTGAATGAATGTAAAAAGAATGACAATAGAAGAAAAGTATAATGTTAGGAAAAACATGTGGTAATTTTTTTGTTTCTAGAGAGTGACTAAGCAATACAGATAAAACAATTAAAACTTACAAGGATGAAAACAAAATATATAAAAAAAAATGTAATGTAAGATCAATTAAATAATAAAATACATTTAATCCCAGTAAGAAATTTAAGGAAAGAGAAAGGGTGATGATCTCTTCATACCACTGTTTATTCTTTACTTTCATTTAATCCTGATATATATTATTTTTTATTATTATATAATATTTTAAGACTGTAATATTTTGATATATAATATATTTTTGCAATCATTTTACAACCACTATTTTATTTTTTATCTTTTTTATAAATATAAAATTTTATTTTTATAATTATAATATTTTTTGATACGTTGTTGTTAGGGTTATAAAAACATTATTTTTTCAATATTTTATTATAAAAAACTGTTATTAAATAGAAGTAAGTTAGGAATAGTAGTCTCAAAATAGTTTTATTTAAAGAGAAATTAAAGTCTAGAATATCTACTTACAAGAGATAAAATATTTGTTCCAATACAAAAAATAAAATAAATATAAATAAATATATATATATATATATATACTTAGAGGATTGATTACTCTATTATTATATTTTTTTGGATGGATGCACTTGTCTAGTAAAACTCGACAACATAGCACAAATGCTACTTTTTGTTTAGTATTTCAATATACACTCACCTACTTGTTGCTATGTTCCTTTTTATTGTTTTTAAAAATTAATTTACCTAAATAACATTTATTTTGTTTTTTAAACATTTTCTGTTCCTTACTTTCATATCCCTAAAAACTTCCCAGCTCATCAATCAGAATATTCAGACCTTAAACATATTATTAACATGCTAATCCCTCTTCACTTACAAATAAGATCAAATTAAAAAACAAACAAATGAAAACCTTAAAAACCTATTGGAAAAGTACTTTCAAAGCTACTTTTGAAAATGCATTCTATAACAGTTATATTCTGGAAGACTATTTCATAACCAAAAAAGCAATGCAATTTTTGTGTTGTGTGAAAAAAAAAAAAGAACCGTATTTGTATGTAAATAGTCTACCAGACCTATGTTCACTTGAATTTAACTTAATTTTTTACTTAACATAATTAAATTTAATTGGATTAGGTTAAGATAAGTTGAATTTATCTTCTTTAAACTAACAATCCAATTGAAAAAAAAAATATTTTAAATATTTCTTAGTAGTTAGTAGCTAAAACACTTATAATTGGACAGTTTGTTTTTATTTTTTATTTTAAAATCTAATTAAGAGTAAAATAAAAATACTAAATGTCTATCCTTTTATATATTATTCTATATCTTTTAATTTTAAATATAATTAAGAATAAAATAAGAATATAAAGTGTGTACCAAAAGAAAAATATCTTTATATATTTTTATAGATGTTATGATTTTAAAATATAATTAAAGGTAAAATAGAAATATAAAATGTGTAGAGCAAAATAAAAAATCCCTTATAGATACACAAATAATACGTATATGATAAAATATAAAAAAATATTTTTTAATAAAATTAACGAATAAGTAATATTTCTATACGTATTTTTTACTAAGTAATTATCCATTAAATTTGAAATTTATCAATTTAATATTCAATTTAATTATTTTTTGATATAAAAAAACTTAACATAATAATCTAATTCAATTAATATATATATATATATATATATATAATTGAGTTAGTTTATGTTCGTAATTCAGATGGAATCGTTTACCCATATATTTTATATGAATGACCAAATTCAGTAACATGAAAATGAAACAATTAAAATAAGAATTTTATACCCTGAATAGACAGAAAACAATAATAAGTATAATAAGTACAATGAGGATAAACAATAGTGTTTAGAGTTATAAAGTTTCAGGTAAAGGGTATTATTGGATAAAAAAATTAAGAAGGGAAAGTGAAAATAGAAATAAGGGGTGGTGTAAATAATAAAAGCTGTAGTGGACAGAGTCTATTATTTTATTTCGTATGATCAAATTTTTGTTTAAATGGACTTCCCCTCATGGACTGTTGGCCTCATTGGGCAGCACCCCATCAATTGTGACACCCTCCCATTACGGACATGAAAAGACAGAAATACTTTTATTATTAACTTTCAAAAAATGTTTTTTAAACATAAATATATATATTTTAAAAAATGCTTTTCGAAAATATATTCTTTAAAGTTAGTACAAATTTTGTATTTCAAAAAATAATTTTTTAAATATATTTCAAAAAATATTTTCTATAATTAAAAAAATTAAAATATATTTTCAAAAAGTGTTTTTTAGAACTTATTTTTATCTAAAGAATATTTTTGATAATTTTCAAAAATAATGAAGTACAGGTTAGAAATGATGATGGAGTGCTGGAAGTTTTTTTGGGTGCTTTTGCTAGCATCCTACTGTATAAAACAAAAAATCGAATGCTAGTAATTTTTTTAGGAGTACTAAGTTAAAAAATTAAAAGCAAAAGGGTTTTACAAATTTATAACACTTATTTAAAAAATAATAATAATTTTTTTAAATAGATAAGAGGCATGAGAATATATAAGTTTCTCATGAAATATTATCATTCTCTTTAATTTAACAAATAAATTTTAGCTAAATTTAAAAATACTAGAGTACCATGAAAAATAGTTTACTAGATCTACATTATCCAAATGAAATAACGAAAAAACTAAAAAGATTTCTTGAAAGGATAACCTATAAAGATCTGTTTGGCTGGTGACTATTGAGTAACAGACGCCACATAAGCCCCAGCTTCTAACGTAACACAGCCAAAGCAAGTATACCCATCTGTCACGATAAAAAATAACAGGTCAATCAAAACTCGACACATCAGAGAGCAATAATCTCTAACTCTTGGTGACCACGTGTCGTAAAATAATAGGTCCTTTTAACTTTCAGAATACCGCTTCTGTCCTCGTGTTTCTGTTATAGGTGAAGAGCTCCACCTATTTATAAGTGAGAGTCTCTTACTTCTCTTCTCTTCTGCTATTGCATGTATTCACATTGACCAGTGACTGTAACAATGGTTGGGACTTCACCAAGACTTGATGCAATTAACTGCGTAGAAGATTGCGATCACGAATGCATGGCCATGGCTTCGTATGGCTGTTTTCATGAACTATGCGCCCCACATCGATACGATGAGTTGTGCGGGGAAGAGCAAAAGACATTGAAAGTTCATCAGAAGCGGCTGGGGAAGAAGTTGAAGAAGGTGGTGAAGGCGTTTACAAAGAGGTTGAGGATGTGTAGTGGTGGAGCGAAGGAGAAGGAGAAGAGTATGCAGTTCCAGTATGATCCCAAGAGTTATGCACTTAATTTTGATGATGGAATACGTGAATGTTGTGATGGTGTTTTTCTCGATTTCTCGGCTCGGTATGCTTGTCCATTAGGGTTAAATAAGGTATATTTGGGATGGGAGAACAGGGAAACCTAAAAGTAATTTAGGTATCAAATTTTTGTTCTTCCTCTTCTAATTTTGATCATCCACTAATTAATGTGTACATATAAGGCCACTTTTCATCTATTAGGTGGCTAATTTTTAAAAGTATTATATTGTAAATTGATCAATTTTGAATTCTTCTTCAATATTAATGTTACGAATCTAAGTATAAATTTAAGTTTTATATTTTAATTAAAAAATAATATATCAAGAATGAAGATCTACAGTTTTATTGTTTTAAAATTTTTAATTAAAATTATAAGTTTAAGCAAACATGATTTTATTAAAATAATAAAGTTATTATCACGGAAGTCTGTTTTACATTCCTCTTTGAAGATTTGAAGATTTGAAGATTATGGGGTTTTTTTGTTATAGGTTTTCTTTTGTAGTAATTATATTACTTTATAATTAAAAATATCAAGGATTTTAAAAGTGAAATCTTGGAAATACTTGATAATTGGTCAATGATTTCTTTTTTTAATAAATAAATAAATAGATTAATTTGGTTACTGAATTTTCCAGCTTTCAGAAAAGAAAGGATAAAAATGTAACAGAATGATTGAGATAAGATTTTATCTAAATTTAAAATTGACAAAGTTTGTTATTATAGAGGAGCCTATGAAATTTGTTTGTTATTATTTTGATCTAATTGAGATTAGTTATATTGCTCTAAATATATATTTCTTATTTGATCAATACAAGATATTTTAATATGGAAACAACTATCTTTTAAAAAAAAAAAATCTATTTGTTTATGATTGGCCGATATCTTTGAAATTTCTAAAATGATTATATGATGGGGCATGAAAATACGTGTGGGATGAAATATCCGTGGAATATGGGAGAAAAAAAAAAGTTGTTCTTTGCAAGTTGCCCTTTAACTCATTTTTTTAATGGGGGTATTTTGGTAGAGATAGGAATGTTATGGATTATTTTATCATAAATAGAATTGAAGATTAATCTTAGTTTTGTTTTTTTTTTAAGTGTTGGGTTTTTTTTAAAACAGGAAAAATAAAATTAATATTAAACTTGTTAAGGTAATTTTGTATCTAAGAAAATCAGATTATAATAATAATTTATTTGTTTTCGTTTTTTGCTCGGTTTAATATTTTTAGTTATTTGGATCGAGTAGCACGTAAAAAAGTTAACGTTGAAGAACAACTTAGAAAGACTTTTATTTAAAATAATTATTTTAACTTTTATATGTAGAATAACTTTTTATCGATTTCTTATTTTAAAACTTAAGTTAAATGAGAAAAGAAACACACATATGATATATTTTAAACATGGGTACGGATACAGAAACTGTGTACTGTCCTACTTATTATTACGACTGCTTCTTGCAGCATCTTCATACTTTCTTGGCACATGAAGTGTTAAAATATCATTTTACTTCTTCAATTTTTTATCATCTTAGTTGTATTTTTTTTTTCATATTTTGAATTCGATAATTCAAAATATAATTTTTTATATTTCAAATTATGCAATTTAAAATATAAAAAAATTATATTTGGAATGGTATAATCTAAACTACAAACATATTATACAGTTTAAAATACAATAAAGATATATTTTAAATTATATAATTTAGAATATAAAAAATTACATTTCTAATATAAAAAAAAATCATATTCTAGATTATATAATCTACTGTACAAGTTTTAGAAGGATATTTTTATATTTTATAAATTATGGGAGTGGAGGAAGAAAAACATGGAGGTGAATTTGTATTACTTCCCTTGCTTTCAAATATACTCTTGTATTTTGTGCACTATTGTGCTCTTGGAAACATGTATGGTTTGATTACACAAGTTTTATGTTTCACGGATACTTATTGAAAAAAAATAAAGAAAAAAAATAATGAAATGAGATTATTTATAAACTAAAATTGGTTTCTGCAAATGCTTGAGTTAGAAATATATTTTTTTTAGATGAACTTTGTTATCTATTTTTTACTCGTATTTTATTATGAACTTAGACATTGTTTCGTGTGTGCTTTAACCATTACTAAGTTGAAGTCCCATGATTCATGGTGTGGTTAGTGGTTAGTAGGTGTTAATTTGATATGAAAATGGAAGCGCAGGAAATTGAATTGAAATTTACTCATTTAGGATTTTTGTTTAAGGAGTTGGTACAAGCAGAGTATTTTAAAAATTCTGATTACAGAGAGTTTGGTAATTTTAATTAATATTGAGATTCAAAAGGTGAAAATAAAATAGAAAAATAGAAATACAAAAAATATAAGAAAAAAAAATGGACGAAGGAAATTTTTGAGACTATATATGGACATGAAAGTGAAAATAATATTGAATTTCTATTTATGTATCATATTGTGAAGGACATGAAAGTGAAAATAATATTGAATTTACATTTATGTATCATATTGTGAAGCTGTGTTTTAAAATATTGTTTTCATTTAGACTTTAAACTAAAATTAATTGTGAAGGAACACTATGCCATCAAATATTCATTTGTCTCACCCGTATTCCTGTAATCAAGTTGAGTCTAACAAATTTTTAAAATATCCATTCATAAATGATTGTGCGAAATTAGGAAACTTTCACGGAGCACTCGTAGTTGCCATGATATTTGCATAGACTCTCAAAATACAGACCACAAAGAAAATATCACTCACGGGTCCACTTAAAAATTGGTGAGAAAAAAAAAAATAAAGAATTTGATCCGTTTTCTCTGTTAGTCTGTCTGCTCCACCTGAACTTTTCCCAACTATAAATACATCTGTAGACACTGCCATAAACCCACCACACCAGCATTTACCATCCAACCAGACATTCTTAAGAATTTATGAATTCTGTTTTTCACCCTCCTAATTTCACCAAGTTATTCCATGTCATGATTATGACTTTACAATCACTTGATCATGAAGAGACAACCCAATGCAATGCCAACTCACTAAAATTCGTTTCTACAACATATTCAACCCTATATCTCTCCTAATAATTCCTGTAATAATTTTGTTTCATATGTTTTTTTCTTTCAATATTCTTTCTTTACTAAGCATTGGAAGAACATCTTAAGAAGAGGAAAAACAAAAAAAATCCAAGATCCATGTAACATACCCGTTTTAAGAATAACAACAACAAAACTAGCATAATTGAAGAAAAAAATTCTGAGATTATTACTATACACCCACAACCCCTCACTATTATATATTTCACAAACATTAATAATATGAGACTAAAAATCATGCTCCATGGAGTTATCCATTTTGATATTGGTATATAATTGTTAATTGAACTTCCTAAATTTGATGCATCACCGTACAGTGCAGCCTTTAATACTCCTCATCTGTGTTGGCCTGTTCCTTGAGCAGAGCAAAATATGAACTTTTCTAATCGTTGACTTTACTTAAATCCCTGTCATGCACCATGATTGACCACAGAGACGAACTAACACAGTACAGTCAGGGATCGGTTCTCGAGTTTTCTTCCATTCACATGTGATGATCAGCACTATTATCACCTGCATTGCTTCTTTGAAATTAAGATTGGTTTTCAAACAAAGCTCATGAAAATTTTAAATTAACCAAATGACACCTTTTAACATGAATACCTTTTGCGCTTGCTCTTCAAGACAGTGGAAGTTGAGGGATTGCTATGCCAGTTTCTCTTCCTTTGATTGATGAACCAATTATTAATCTGCTTTAACTGCAAACCGGTTTCCTGCACCAACCGTGCCTTATCCTCCTCCTGGATAAACACGTCACAGTCAAAGATGATCAATATGAAACAGCATTTATTTATTTTCAAAAGGGTCACTTGTAAAGATCTCTTGGAGTAGCTTCAACATAGAATAGAACATCTAAACCACATATACTAAGCTTCGTATGCATGCCAAGATAAATGTGTGAAATCCTCATTCCTTTGCTTTAAATCTAATAATAAATGTGTACAGGGACATCTATCTTTGTTCCTACTCTTAAATTCGTGCATATCTATTTGATGGGATTTCTTCAAAAAAACAAAATAAGTAGTTAAGTCAAAATATTAAGTTCTTACTGTAGGATAAGGCCACTTGGAATGTGATTGCCACCAAGCTTTAAGGACAGAGGTCGTGTCACCAGGAAGTTTCCCAGCTCGTCTCTTGCGTAAAATCTCCTCTCTTATGTCCACAATTTTCTCTTTATAACCCTACATAATAATTAAGAAAATAAAAATAAAAATTACATGTGCGAAGAGATTCAAACCGATGGGACTCTTACGCAGACTTTTAAAAGCTATTAGCATTTAATCCCTTACCTGTTTCAATTCGTGCTTTAATTCATGTCTTACACGTTCCATGAGGGACCTCTCGTTCTCTGTGGGAATAAGAGGACCGAATCCCATGCTATCAGGACCATCCAAACCACCATCAAACAGATTGGCATCACTGTCTACTTGCTCATCTTCGTCATCAGACATTGTTGCTCCCGTACCTTCCCCGGGTGAAACTCCTGTTCAATCATGCACCATGTGAAAAAAACCATCACTTTAGTACTCCTCCAATGGCAAAAAGAGTCGTGTGTGCTTTTCCTATTTACTTGTGCACAAAAAGTTAACTAATCTAACCAAAAAAGCCTCATCAGTACGTAAATTTCAAAGGGCACGATGGTTCGGCATAACATGCCAAAAATATCAGACAACTGGGCAATGCACTTTAAAGTCTTCAATACTTTCTTCAAATACAGAAATTGTCATCATTCTATCTGAGACAAAGGGCGGGGTTTGGTATATTCTTCACTATTTGGCTACATATGTTTCATTTTTAATGAAGTAAGCAAAGATTTGAAGTTTTCCAAACCCAGAGACTTTGTATGTGAAAAGAAAAGGAAATTTTAATCCCTGTAGCCATTTTCCTCTTGGTCTAACAACCATGAAGGACTTGCATATCATTTATTGTTATACTGAACCTCACAACATTGACTAATAGTTTGACCTTGTAAGAAAGTTTAAACATGAGGTTACAACTCAGGGCAGGTAAAATTTCTGATTTGGAGAATTAAGTACCCTGAATCTGAATTAATTGACAGAAACGACCCTGTCCCAAGTTCCAGACCCGAGACCGAATAGATAATCACACTCATATAGCAGCAGCAGCACGTGATACTCCTATTTTCCTATAAAATATTTTGCATTTTTTCCCATCAATTTTAGACAGAGGCTTTTTATTAAAAAGATGACATACTTGCAACTTTCAAAAAATTGTTGTAAATGACTAAGATATTGTGTTTATTAGGTGAGTAAATTACAGGTTGTTCATTGATAGCCTGAACATAAATGAGCAGACTAGAATGAAGTTATTTCATTTTGTCATGAAACCAACCTTTATTTCATTGAGATGCAACAATAACTAAAAAAGGTATAGTAGTACCTGTTAAACTTTGTAAGGATTGCTCAATCTCCCAACAAGCCATTACTGCTTCCATTGCATGGACCCTGACATGCTGTTGAAGCTGTTCTTTGAAAGAACAGAGCAACAGAACATAGTGCGACTGCAGCATGAATTAAGAAAATATATAAAAATTTTTGAATTGTCATCGCACCATAGCAAATAAAACTGGAACTAATCACACGCCTTAACAAATAAAAAACATAATCAAGATCCACAAGAAGTACATAGAAAACATGACTGCAAAATCATCTGAACTAGGGGTTATATTTCAAATGTGAAATTTGGCATGAAGATAGCTCAAAAAGTAAAATTAGAAGCACGGGATTCCAATCTATTTATTTATAATTAATAACCATATTCTACATCTGACATAATTTAAATAATTCAAGGAAGGAACCACGTCTGTTTCACTTTCTGTCCACGAACACTAACCGAGAATATCCGAAACCACCTACTTGGCCGAGAAACCTTTTCCCCATGTCTTCGACAACAACAATTCAAAACGCGAATTTAAAATTAGATTTGCACGGGAAAAAGTGAAAGTTCCTCGACTACAGAGAGAGAGAGGTGAGGGGATAATCACAAAAAGAATAATAAAAAATAATAGATAAAAAACAATAATTAACCTGAAAAGGGGAAAAAAGAAGGGTGAAATTGTGGGAGGAAGTAAGAAAATACCAAGAACTGATCGAGTTCCTTGTCATCCCCAACTATGGCTTGTCCGAAAGCAGAGTACTTCGCGACCACATTCTGGGACTGTGCAAGCTGAGCGTCGATCCTGGGCAACTGGTCGACCGGTGTGGCGATCCGAAGACACGCTACATGTGCCGACAGAAGATGCTCGTACAGAGGGTGCGATAGAATCTCCGCCTTGAACCTTGCATTCTGCCAGTTCATCAGGCCGTCTCCACCGCCCTCCACTGCCGCCGCCTCGCTCTTCAAATCGCCGGATCCGGCGCCGGCCATGGCAGAGTCGCCAGCCGCCGCGACGTCGTCGATGACCTCGCTCTGGTTGCGGTGGAGGATCGGGCGCGCGAGCCATTGGCCGGAGTCCGCAGCGGCAGTGTGGAGGTTGAGGAAGTTGGTGCCGCTGTTGTTGGCAGCGTTAACGTTGTTGGTGTCGGAGCTGTTGTCATTATTGTTGTTCGTGGCAGTGTTGTCGGTGTAGTGCGTGCGGAGAAGGGCGTTGTTGAGCCAATTTGGCGCAGGTTGGTGAGGATCGGAGGGAGGTTTGGAGGTAGGGTCGGAGAGGAGAGATGAGTCAGCGAGAGTTTGGCTATGGTGTTGTTGTTGGTCAGTGAAATGGTGAAGTGGAAGGTCTTGAGGGTTGTGGTACGCCATATATGATACAAATGAAACTCTTTTCTTGTATTCTGTGTGTGAAAAGGTAGCAGCTATTGGTTCATGGCCAAGTGAAGAGGAGTGAGTGAGTATACTAGAGAGGAAAAGGGAGGGAACAGAGGCTGTTTTGAGTTACTACCAACGTTGTATTAATGTTTATAACACAAGATTGGAGAGAGACACAACACAACACATTCAGATGAAGCCGTTTTCAGTATTGCTCACTCTGGTTTTCCGGTCATTACATACTAATTCCGGAAACTGCTTTTTTCCGTCACCCGCTATTTTTTTTTTATTATTTTCACCCCGGCCCTTCAATCCTCATACACTTCATTCTTTTTATACACGTATCCCTCTCCACTTGGTTAAACCATTTTCAACCCTTTTATATTCCCATGCATCATGGTCCCCAACCCATTTTTTAAAAAATCTATTCTTTATTTAGATATTTATTTCAAACATCTTAAAATAAAATAAACTAATATCATTTAATTTTGTTTTCTTCGTATGGTTTAGTCCTCCTACTCTCTTTTTTAAATACCACATTGTTACTATTTATACTAATTCGATCAAGTTTTACAAAAAATAAAAATTAAACATTAAATTGTTTTGATAAATAGATTATTCACTTAATTGGGGGTCCACAATTAATTCGTCAAATTATATAATCTCATCTAAGCACTCCCATAATTAACCGAATAATAAAATTTTATCTTCAAAATATCCTTAACGCATCTTCTAGCAATAAATAATTGATTGATTTTTGTGTTGGATTTTATCAATTTTTTATTTAACCGTTCTTTTACTGAGGTGAGTATATTTGTTTTTTATTAGATGATTTATGAACTGGTGATGTAATTGTACCCCGTAGCAGTGAGTGTGTGCGTGTATATATATATATATATATATTTAATCATAAGTTTACATCATTATTTGACATGATTTATCTTATAAAAAGATATTGGTAAAATTAGGGATTGAATATGAAATGGGAGGCAGAGGCACAGTGGAAGAATTTTAAACAGAAGGTAATGTAAACTGTCAAAGCTTCTTTCTTTTACTGAACCTTTTGAAGTTTGAATTCCCTTTTGTTGCTCATTCTCTCTCAACAATGCGAACAAGGTTTCTGAACATCATTTCCTCAAGCCCTCAGAGGAACCTTTGCTCATTGTCCCAGCTCTTCCCAGTTTCCAAGGACTCTGACCTTTTTCCTAAGAAAATCGTTTCAACCTCCAATTTTCCCGAGAAAATCCCCCTGGAACCCCGATCTTCCGGACCCCCTTGCATTCCATCACAAAATGAAGTCTTTGACACCCTCTTGCTCCACAAAGCCGATCCCATATCGGCGTTGAAGTTCTTCAAACAAGTAGAGAGACAACGAGGGTTTTTAAAAACCGTTGATATTTTATGCTTATTGCTTCATATTCTCGCTTCGAGCCCCGACACCCACGGAGATGCCAAGTATTTGCTCAATAACTACGTGTTTGGAGATTCAGCCCCTCGTGCGAAGGTGCTGGTGGAACTCTTTGTGGAGTGCGCGGAAAGGTACGGTTTTGAATTATCCGATTCAAGGGTTTTCAACTATCTGTTGCATGGTTATGTTAGAGCTAATAAGACCACGGATGCTGTTGAGTGCTTTAGAACCATGTTAGAACACGGTCTGCTTCCTTGGGTTCCAATTGTGAACATACTTTTGACTGCAATGGTTAGGAGAAACATGGCTCACAATGTGCTCCAAGTGTATGATGAAATGGTTGAGAGAGAACTTTATGGCGATTGCTATACCCTGCATGTTTTAATGCGTGCGTGTTTGAAGGGAGGGAAGTTTGCGGAGGCTTGGAACTACTTTGAAGAGGCGGCGGGTAGAGGGTTGAAGCCTGATGCGGCTGCCTATAGTATTGTTATTCAGGCTGTTTGTAGGGGGCCGGACTTGAATTTGGCGTGCAAGCTGTTGAAGGAGATGAAGGAGTTGGGATGGGTGCCATCTGAGGGTACTTATGTTGCTGTGATTGGTGCTTGTGTCAGGCAGGGGAATTTTGTAGAGGCGTTGAGGCTCAAGGATGAAATGGTGAGTAAGGGTGTGCCTATGAATGTAGTTGTTGCGACAGGCTTGATTAAAGGGCATTGTATGCGAGGGGATGTGAGTAGTGCATTGCGGATGTTTGATGAGGTTGTTGAGGTTGGTGTTACTCCCAATGTGGCTATTTTTTCGGTTTTGATAGATTGGTGTTCTAAGATTGGGAATGTGGAGAAGGCGAATGAACTTTACACCAGAATGAAACTCATGGGCGTCCAACCCACTGTCTTTATTGTAAATTTTCTGTTGAAAGGATTCCGGAAACAGAACTTGCTCGAAAATGCATATACGTTGCTTGATGAGGCAGTTGAAAATGGAATTGCTAGTGTTGTTACATATAACATTGTTTTATTGTGGCTCTGTGAATTGGGCAAGGTTAATGAGGCTTGCAATTTGTGGGACAAGATGATTGATAAGGGTATTACGCCTTCGCTAGTTTCTTACAACCACATGATCCTTGGTCACTGCAAAACAGGCTGTATGGATGACGCATATAATGTGATGAATGATATTATTAAAAGTGGCTTAAAACCGAATGTCATCACATACACAATTTTGATGGAAGGATCTTTTAAGAAGGGTGATTGTGATCATGCTTTTGATTTGTTTGATCAAATGGTGGCTGCAGATATTGTGCCTACAGACTACACATTTAACATAATTATGAATGGCTTGTGTAAAGTTGGCCGAGTGTCTGAGGCAAAGGATAAGTTGAACACTTTTATCAAGCAGGGTTTTATTCCCACATCTATGACTTATAATTGCATCATAGATGGATTTGTCAGGGAAGGTGCAATTGATTCTGCAGATTCGACCTATAGGGAGATGTGTGACAGTGGAATTTCAGCAAATGTCATCACTTGTACTAGTTTGATTAAAGGATTTTTCAAAAGTAAAAGGATTGATCTTGCTTTGAAAATGTATGATAATATGAAAAGGAAGGGTTTGGAATTGGATATTACTGCATATGGTGCTCTCATTGATGGTTTCTGCAAAATGCAAGACATGGAAAATGCAGGCAAAATCTTCTCTGAACTTTTGGAGGTTGGTTTGACTCCAAATCCAGTTGTTTATAACAGCATGATTAGTGGCTTCAGAAATTTGAATAATATGGAAGCGGCACTTAACCTGCACAAGGAAATGATAAATAGTAAGATTCCATGTGATTTACAAATATATACCTCACTGATTGGTGGACTTCTAAAAGAGGGTAAATTAAGTGTTGCTTTAGATCTTTACTCAGAGATGCGTTCCATGGGTATTGTGCCTGACTCCTTCATGTACACTGTTCTGGTAAATGGACTCTGTAACCAGAGACAGCTAGAAAATGCGGGCAAGATTCTAAAGGAAATGGATGGGAATAGTATAACTCCTACTGTTCTTCTTTATAACACTTTAATTGCTGGACATTTTAAGGAGGGCAATCTACAAGAGGCTTTTAGGCTGCATGACGAGATGCTTGATAAAGGTCTTGTGCCTGATGACACTACATATGATATTATTGTAAATGGAAAGTTAAAAAGATCATATCCTCCGGTTGTAGCTTGATTCACGCAAAAGGATCCTGGGTACTCATTTTACCATTGGATTTATTTGCAAACCGAGTCTTGCAGAAAGTTTTCTAATGGTTTGAAAATTGGCCTCATTTTCCATTGTTTGACCGAATGACCTATATGGACAAAATTCCCTTTGCAATTTCATCATGATTCATACGAAGGAAATTGTAGTTCTTTCATTTTTTTTTTCTTATGGTGTTCATTTACCAATTATAGCCAAAGTGAGTTCTTTCAATTAGGCTTTCTTCGGCCAAGAGCAGGAATTTCCAATAGCTACAGTCCAGTAGTGTTGTTTTGTGGGAGTTAAGAGCAATAGGAAAATAAAATAATTTAAGTGTCATCTTAATAATCCTCTAGTTTCCCTTTTATGCATTGCATATTTTCTTTCAATTTTGTTTGAGAGAGGAAGGGTTTTAGGATCTGCTCTTCTGGTTTGAAAGTGACATTGTGGTGTTCAATTTTGTTTTGCTTTGACAAGGATAAATAATTGTCAAAGAGTTTATCTCTATGGCGTCCATCTTGCACATTCTCGTTTAATCAATCTGTACCAAGGAATGGCAATTGCTTTTATATTTTAGAAATGATTAATTAAGTTTTAAGTATTTGATAAATTTATATATTTTTAATTGTTTTTTTTATATAATGAATCCAATCGTAGTTCGGTAACACAAAATCATTGTAACATTCCTATTAATATCTAAAACATCTATAGAATTTTAGAAAGTATATAATTATTATTATTATTATTAGTATTATTATTATTATTATTATTATTATTATTATTATTATATATATATATATGAAATTAATATGTACGTATATTTTAAAGGTTTAAAGGAAATAAAGAACATAAAGCTCTCCATTTTATTCACTAAATATTTTTATCACCTATCAAATGGTCTGTTCATGTGTAATATATGATCATCACATATTCAAAACACAAGCATAATAACATAATAAAATAGGATAAGTTAAAAATTAAAAAGAAAATCAATACGAGTTTTAAATCACTAATACAAAACAAGATACAAGTACACATGCTTTAATACTTCAATTTCATGTATATACAATCATCAAGTGTTTGTAATATTTCAAACTCAATATGGTAACATAACTTCAGTGGCTCTCACACATAGACATTTAATCTTGGCTCTCACACATAGACACTTAATTCTAATTTTGGAATATCATGCATTGAATCAAACTTAGAAGTATTACTTATTATACAACTTTTAACTATGAATTCTACACCACCCTACACACATACGAATTCATCATATTCATATGACATGATTAATCCATATAGTCTTTTCTGATCTGCTATATTCTAAATTACACTCACTTATATGAATCTCCTTCGACTCTCACCACCTAGTAATTTTTATTTATTTAATTCCAATATATTAGTAAAGTCAAGATACTTCCTTATTGATCAAATTCTTAAACAATACACAACCAACATAATTTCAACATGGATATCTTGTTTCCTGAAGATACTATGTATCAATCACCAATCCATATCATCATAAACATATCTCACATATCATGTGTCAACATTCATTACAAATCCACAAGTTTATTACAATTTGATCAACAATTAAATGAATTCAATATAAAGAATTAAGAAAACAATATAAACAATTCATGAAAAAGGAAAAAGAGAAAGAAGAGGAAAACTTTTGATTTGCGTCCAGCGCCAGTCCAATCCAATAGCACCTCTCATAAAATACGCATGACACCACAAAAGGCCGCATTAGGCATAAGCCTACCTGAGAAGGATTTCTCTTGAAATGTGCCCGGCGTAAAGAGCTCCGCCTACACCTGAAATGCTAGGTGTAAAACTCAAAAACATAACCTTATCTCAAAATGGCCATTTGTCTATTTCAAAAATATCAAACTATCATATCTCAATCCAACAATTCAATTGAAATTACTATATACATATGTAGAACCACATTCAAGACATCTTTCACATCAAAATTCATAGGTACATGATTAATTTATCGTATTCTACTATTTATATATAAATATAATCAATTTGATCAACCAAAAAATCAAGATCTTCAAAAAAACTTTGAAATTGACGACTACGTCACTCCACACCTAGGTCTTCCAACCTAAGGTTTTATGTAAAATTAAAAAAGTATTTTCTATATAAACATCAAATCTAGCTTCTCTTACCTGAATTGAAGCTTGAGCACTCATAAAGAGCTCTAACTCCTTAGAACAAGAACACAATCTAGCATGTAATACATAGTTCTGGTCAACAATTTGAACATGTCACTAAGACCTTGAACTAATAGATACTCACCTTGAAGCCTCACATGTCACATGTAAGCACGATAGCAAGGAAAAAATGAACACTTGAAAACTGACTCTACATGAACCTACTTTAAATAGATTTCTGATGAGGCATATTTGCTTTGTTCAATGTCACGGGTGTAAGGATTCAAAAAATCATTTTAACAAAAACCACTCTCTCTATAGACAATAGAACCTTATAGTTCTCTCTGCTCGCTCTTTCTCAAAAATCTAGTTTTCCTCTTGCTTTAAATTGAAGATCTAAAGCCTACATCCAATTACTGGTATAGGGTAGAGCAAGTTTAGCGAGTCACCATTTTGGTTTTGGTAAGTAATAACTTTTCATCTATTCTTGAGCAGTTTAGGGTTTTCGTAAAAAGAAAATTTGCATTCACTTTCTTACATGTAGTCTTAGAGACATCAAGAATGATCCTTGTTCGTTTTGGATTCTCAGGATAGGTTCAGATATTTGATCAGAAGCTCTTTGGTGTAGGTTAGGTTGCACGTGATTTTAGGTTTTTAGAACTTCTTTGAGGGTTTCACTCTATAGAGGTAAGGGAAGCTAGTTTGAATGTTTTTAATAGATTTTGTAATTACTTGTTCCTATTGAGTATGAATTGGTAGGGGAAGTTTGTCTTAAAAGTCTACTATAGTACACTAGGTTAGAGTACTTAATTGTGAAATGAGATGTGGTTTTAATTTGAAATGTTCTCTAACAGTGATAATGAAATTTTGTATAATTTGATAAAATGACCGATTTTATGTTGATTGAACTTGTGGGAACAATAGTTTGAATGCTTAGGAAATAACTACTGTCTTGATGTGAGATGTATCTTTGTATATTTTGATGTTATGGGTTGAATGAGTTGTTATGAATGATATTGAATGGTGATCGATACATAGTATCTTCAGGAAAAGAGATACCCGTGTTGAGATTGTTAAGATGTACATTCTTTGAGGATTTGTCGAGAAGGAGGTATCCAAATTCTACTAGTATATTAGAATCACATAGATGAAGATTACTAAGTGGTGAGAGTCGATTGAGGTTTGGATAGAGTGACTGTAGTTTGAAATATAATTGGTCATCAGAAAAGTCTCAGGAGAACTAACCTTGTCATATAAGATTGATGATTCATTGATTTGGGGGCTGTGTAGATTCATAGTTTGGAGTTGTATGACAGGTACAAACCTCTAAGTCTAACTCAATGCACAAGTTTAATATGAATTGTAAAGATGTGATAAATCATGAAAGTCCTGTGTTTGTAGTTTGGTTGAGATAGGAATTTAATTTATGAATATAGATTTATTTAAACTCTATAGTTTACCCTTATTTTTTATGTGGTGTTTGTTTTGTTTTTAAATTTGTATGATCTTGTGTTACATGAGCAAAGAATCTGAAAAGTGGTGTGACTATTCTTTGAGCTGATAGAAAAGTTTAATTTTATTTTATTTTATTTTGTGATTGTATGAAGATATTTTTATTAAATCACATGTAGAGAATCTTATGAATATATGGAGATTTGTATTTAAGCTTATTATAAAATTTGTAGTGATAGAGTTCCTATTATGTGAAAAATATGACATGTTATAACAGGTCTAATAGTAAGCTTCTAGTGTGATAAATAAAATTAGATTTCTAGAGAGAAATTAAAAGAAAATACTAAAATATAGTATTTATAATAAAATTAAACCTCAATTTTGTATTTATATAAACTTTTTCACTTTTATAATATAATATAATATAATATTCAGGTTTCATTTTAATTATATAACTTTTATTCTAAAATTACTTTATATATATAAAATCTATAATTAAAATACATGTATTTTCCGTTAATAACATTATTCATGTATTGTCTTTTGAAAATGTGTTATGAATTTATACTTAACAGGTTAAAATAAAATGTGTTTTCAACGTAGTTATAACGAGGAAGACAATGATATTACATAATAAAAAATTGAATGAATGTGATTGTAAAATTTCCTTGATGGAGAGTCCTTTGGTTGTTTGCACATATTTTTAGCTGTAACTTAAAAGAATTCAAATATATATATATATATATATATATATATATATATTATGATTTATTTGAAAGTACGTCGTAGAATACTCTATAAATTTAAAACTATATGACTTTAATTTTATTTCATTATCTATAATAAACAAAGTTCAATATTCAAGCACAATGAAGATTGGAAAGAGCACATATTAAGGTTAAACTGTTACCACAATGAAAACTAAATAATTTCAAAAGTTTATTAATATACATTTAAATTTTTTACTTAAAACAATTTTATGAATAAAAAATTTTAAAATAATATACAGTTTATTTCAAATGTTATTTAAAGATAGCAATTAAAGAGAAATGCTTTTACATACGTATAATTTTATATGTTTATACTGATATGCTTTAAAATTTTATTATAACCTAGTATTTTTTTTTCATTAACCATCTTTTCTAAATAGAGATTAAAACAATCGTTAAAAATATGGTATATGATTTTAGGTATTAGATGTTTCAGTAAATTTAATGTGACATATATACATTTATGAAAAATTATAAATGTATTATATTTAATGAATATAGTATCCAATTTCATTCTTATGTTGATTATATAATATATTAATATAAATATAGTAGTATTTCACGTTATTATTTGGTTAATTTTATTAATTATACATGGTTAGACTAAATATTAAATTATACAACTTTTATTTTAGAAAAATTGAATATGAATTAAATTTAGATTGAATTAAGGGGGGAAAAATAGCCACGCTTCCATAAAATAAATGTACTTAAGCCAAAATGTGTTGTTGGAAAAGTTATTAAAGTCAGTTCTTTACTCAACTTTTCTTATATGATTTTAAAGTAAAGTATGGGTAAAATATTCATCCCATTTTATAGTATAAAAGTATAAAAATGCGAGAGATCCACCACTATTTTATTTCCTTTTATCTAATTCATTGTACCAAATAGTTGCCTCTATTATTGACCTCATTCAACCTTTACCTTTGTCCAACGTTTTTTTTATGGTTCGATCCATCACAAAACCAAAGCTATCGTTGGATCTTTATATTACCTCTTCTATATTTATGTTAAATGCATATCATATTTCTTAAATTTCTCCTAGTTTTTCTTCTTACATTGTTATGAACATGGTTGAGGACTATGCATTTTATGTAGATAAGGTAATTACCATCTTAAACGTTAACTAATACTTTTTTATCCTGTTCATAAAAAATATCGCAATGCTAAAATGTCTTGATCTTTATTGAACTCAGTGCCAAACTATGAACATGATTGCAATGTTTTCTTTAACGTGGATTGCTTTCTCTTTGGAACGACCTTGGTAAAAAATCACTGAAAGTACTTTGAGTGAACTCTTCGTTTTGCTTTTTACACTTTTGTTTTATGCCTTTGACTCTTGTTTTCAAGAGACAAAAAAAAAAAACACATTGGTCCTCTTTATGACCAAAGAAACAGCTCGATGCACTTTTTTCTTTATGATCGAAGTCATGAACTAAGATCTTGTAATCACTGATAAGATGTTTGCTTTTATTTTGATGCTCAAATTCAGTGATACAACAAAGGAGATGATGAATAGGAAGATAAGAAAAGTGCAAAAGAAAAACTTTAGATTATAAATATGGACCTACAATGCTCAACTCGCCATGCATTGTAGCCATGTTTGTTTAGTCTTATCAAGCCAAATGGCAGGGAATAGATAAGGTCAATGTGGCAAACATTTTTTCTTTTAATTTATTATTTTTAAATCTATTACTTTTTAGCCACGCCCTTTACATAATCTCTTGGAACATTTTTTATTATTTTATTTATTTAACACTTTTTTTTTTAATTTTCCTCTTATAACTGTAGAAGAATCTTTGAAATTGTTAGTTATTTTTGCTGCATTCAATAAAGGGTTGGACTTTGTCGTGGTTAGTTTCCCAAATGAAGTCCCATACGCAATGCTATGTAATATGATGTTACTTTATGCTTTCACTACCATAATCCTTTTATGTTTTCTTCTGGGTCACTGCAAGATCTAACTCATAAATAAACAACATAATTTTTTTAAATAAATAACTAGTTTTTATATGGAATAAATGTTAGAAGGAAATAAAATATGCTCAAAGTTATCAAAGGAGTTAATAATTACTTTCCACAGTGAATAATATGAAACTATAAAATTACTGCCTCCATTTTTCATTTATAAGCAAACATAAAAGTGTTTAGTTAGATCCTATTAACGTCGTGAACTTTATATAATACAAAGAAGAAAATAAATTGGTTGTAATTTTGACTTTTTTTTTAAATTTAAATTAAATGTATTATAATTTATTATGTTTCTAGTTAATCATTTTTTAACTAAAACTAACGCAATATATTGATTAATTTTTTTATCACTTTTTTTTATATTTTTAAACTTAGAAAGCATTACTATTCTTTTTTTTTGTCTTTTCTGTTTTCATTTCATTTTGGTTTTTAATATTACTTAGTGTTACAAAAGTTTCTTAATTTCGTCATGCTTATTGTGTAACTTTTATTATATTTTTAGGTAAATAAATTATAAAAATATACTTTAAATACTGAATAAAAAATTATCAACGTTTAGAGGAAAAATGTGTTTATACATTAATATAAAATTAAATATTTGTAAGGCAAAAGGTAAACATTTTAAAAATATTTTTTATGAAAAATAATTCAATACGATTTTAATCAAATTAGTTTAACTCAGATTGATTGAATAAATTTCAAAATCCAAATGAATTCAAATGTAATTATATTTTGAAAAGATTTAACCCATAATACTGCTAACAAAAGCTGATATATTCATGTGGTAAGAAAATGAAGAATACTTCTTATAATATTGTTACATAAGCTTAGTTGTACAAATATTTATCCAATAGAGTTATACGTTAAGGTTTAGATTTGTATGTAAATCAAAATTATTTAGAATAAATTAGATGATAATCTTTAGTAGAATATATTCAATACAAATATTATGAAATACATTAATATATTATTTTTGTATTGATTATGTTAGAGTTCAAGTTTTTGGATTAATAGTACTTTGAAATGAATAAAATAAATTGATATTTGGTATGAATGGTATTGTTTAAAATGTGATTTGCATAATTTTAAATTCTTTTATTACCTACTTTTTTTGTGTTGTCTTGTAACTTTCTATTGTAATTATATTTAGTACACTATTAAATAATGTTTTCAGTTAAAGAATAAGTTCATAATTATATACAGTAAATTTTTGTTAGGTGAACAAAATATATATTAGAAATTTTGAAATACTTTAAGCATATGTAGACCTTTTGTTATGTATGGTAGATGTATAATCTAAAATTATGCAAGTATGCAGTTATTTCTATAGTATTACAACATGAAATGGTTTATTTAATCAATATTAAAGTTTCTCCATGAGAAGTATTGCAAACACAATAATTATTATCAATATTGATCATGAAATGAAATACATGTATATATGACGTGTAAAATACAAAAATCATATTTTCTATAATTAATGAAATAAACGTTACGTATGGACAAATTGCCATGAAAAAATAGCTGCATATAAAACATGTTGATGTGTGAAGAGATTTTTTTTTTAACCGAGATCCATGTCTTGAAAGTTAAGTGATAATATGGCATTATTTGATTTGAAGTTATATGTGTAATAAATATGATTAGAGGAAAGGTGGTGTGAGGGTTGAAAAATTGGGAAGTGTTAAGGTGCATAAATGCAGTTTTGTGGTCCATTTATGGTTTTGGGAGAATGATGTTAGGAATTGATTAAGGGATAATGATGATTGGTGAGTGGAGAGAGGAGAGAGGAGGGTGGAAGGAGGGACCCACGGAACAGGGGTCACGCGCTGATGATGTGGACAATGCAGTGGGGACCACCCTTCGTTTTGACTTCACCAATACCCGCCGCCTCAATCAATACTACTACACTGTTCTATTTGTGGTCCCACCCTCTGTGGGACCCACTTTCCCGCTAAATTTTCCCTCTTCACGCCATTTTGTCCTCCTCTTCTCTTCTAACATCAAATCATATCTTCTGGTCCCCCCTTCTCTTCACCTCTTTCCACAAAAACAAAATACCTCTCCTCTCCCCTCATTTCTTCTACAATATATCTACGACAATTATTCAAATACGCTGTTTAAACTTTTATTTTATTCGACTGATTAATGTAATTAACAGTGAGGGGTGTTTGGTTTTTTCCCCTTTTTCACTGGTAATAGTATGGTCGGAAGTTTCGGGAGGTAGTGCTGGCAGAGATACCGTCACTACTACGCTGAACTGCATTTACTTCCACTACACGTGTCAATTTTATATTTTTGGATCAAAATATTGCATAAACAAACACCAATACCGCCACATGTAACTACCCCAGAATAGATATTATAGCGATATAAATATAAATATATATATAACCAAAATAAATTTGTGATTTCTTTATGTATTTCTCGTTCTACTTAATATGTGATTTTAACTAAAATATAATTTATATAAAACATAATTTGATTATGTATTTATTCAATGGGATGATGAATAAAAAATTTATTACAATGTTGAAAATGAAAATGTAATATATCTTATTATTTTTATCAACAAACTTATAAAATTTTAGTGAAATTTTGTCGTACTTACTTAAACAGGTTATTAAGACAATAAGTTTAGTTATATGTATTAATTTTTATATGTTATTAAACTTTTTAAAGAAAATAAAGACTTACTATTTTTATCTCTTTCTTAAACTTATTTACTTTTTCATTTTTAGTTAATATAAGATTCAAATTCATACTAAATATGAAATTATTATTTGTTTATATTATATAATACCATGTCAAGTATTTACAACACTTATACAATACTTCAATATAATATTTAATTATAAACAATTTCAAAAGTTAAAAGTTAATATTATAATTATATAATTTTTACGAACTTCGTATCTTGTAAGTTTAGCTAAAACAGCTACAGTAACGTGACTTTTTCAAAACTGCAGTCTTTGAGTTGAAGTATTCCGAGATTAGTTACAAATCTGTTCCCATATTTTTGCTAGAATAAGTCAGTCTTTATTAGTGGTTTCTATCTCGTAGCATTTAATTAGTTATGACGGTTATAACTTGCTCTTAAAAATCATATTCCATAAAGAGAAAATACTATTATGGTCTTAATTTATCAAATATTAATCTATTAGGATCAGATCTTACATTCATGCACAAAATCTATGCAAGTCGTATAATAAAAGAGAAAACTAAAAATTTAAATAGAAGAAAACTTACTTAAAAATACAAATTGATCAATTCAATTTGTCCTAATCTTTCCTGTATTATAAACAGTAGATTTTGATCAGCCAAAAAAAAAAAGAAAATAATCTCTGTATCTTAAAGAAAATTTAAGAAATTTTTTATAAAATTTGAGTCATTTGTCTTGTCTAAATTGAGTCTTCATACATTGTAGTTTCCACCCACCCTTTATGTACGGCAACAACTAAAAAAGGTCGGCAATCTTTGTTCCATTACGCAGCGTTATTTTGTAATACAAGTCAGAAGAAAAGAAACAAAGGACTTTGATACATTATTTTAAAGTTTTTAACCATATATATTTTTTCAAATTAAGTAATCTTATTTCACCTTTAAAAGTACTAAAACAGACAAAATATTGAATTTACTTGTATAAAAATTTCATAATTATAAACATATTTAGATTCGTTATTGATTATAAGTTATCGTTGATTCATATTCATTAGCTGTCCTTTTCCTAAGTAGTTGATATAGAGCTCTAATTTTTAACTATGGGGAGAGTTACACTAGATTTCGTTGATTTATAGGTGGTGAAAACAATTATATGCTGACTCATATTTTGGCTTTAAAGACTTGTTCTTTAAATATTCACTTTTTAAGCATCAAATTCATAAGTTCGATTTTTTATATTTTTTATTGTTTTAATTGTTTTTTTATTTTTTATAGTTTAAATACTGTACATTTTCTTCGTAAAAACTTTTACATTGGTGAAATGATTTTAGATAATTATTGTAAAAATATACCGGCTTAAAATTAAAAACCAAACTAACATTATTTGACTATGTCATTATATATAGTTTATTTTCTCACTATTTTTATTTATGAAAAATGTAACTATTTAATTATGTGTGAACTTTGTATTCTGAGATCGCATTGTCGTGTCTCACGTGTGAAACTGTTGAGTACGGAGAATCATTGTTCCACCACAGCGTGAATGGCAATTGTGTTAGGTTTGGAATTATTTGTAACTGCGACTTTATCATGCATAATTGTACTTTCAGATCTTAAATTTTAATAGAATGAGATTAAAGTTTTTTGAATTTTTTTTATTCATTCAGTTTTACAAATTATTATAATAAGATAATTTTAGCTAGTGACAAAAAACACCATATTATTACTTTTATTTAAAGTTTATAAATTAAAATTTCCTATATTTCAAATGCAATGGTCAGCTCCCCCAACATAATAACTACACTTTCTTTTTCGTCATTTAAATTGATCTATCTTTTAATTACTACCAAATATAAAAAATTATTTAAATGTCAAATAATTCTATTTAATGTTGATTGAATTTAAAAAAAAAGAAAACAGTTAAAACTTTATAAACAAACTATTATCAAATAATAACATTTATGTTGATAATAGAAAATAATTACTATAAACATTGATAAAAAAATCCCAACAAATGTCAATTAAAAATTCATATATGTCAAAATATAGTATTATAGTGGTTGATAAAATCCTAATTAATATCGATCTTGAATTAATAATGGTTTACAATAATAATAATAAAAATAATTTTAATAATTTTAAAAAGTATATTAACATAAATAAAATATCTCAGTTGACATTAATTATAGAGTAATCGTTTAAAAATATTTTGGTATCGAATTAAGAAAATATGAAAATAAGATATAGAAGTTTGAAAATATAAATAATTTTAAATTCTTACTTTTTAGTTGAATTTAAAATTATTTATTTTCAATTAATCCAATTACTTTTATAAAATTATTGAATTTCAATTTATTTTGACATTTCTTGCCAAAAAAACATAATTCGTTGAAAATAATTTCAAGTTATCTATAAAAGTGAATTACCCTCTTAAAATTATCCATCCAAATACACTATAAAGATTTCCAGTATACTAAACTTAATAATAATGACTGAGTGAAACAAAATTAATCACAATAACAAAGTTAAGCAAGAATCTCACTCGATGGTACTACCCTTAAAAAGAATTAACAACGTCCACGATAAAACAGATAAAAAAAAGTTTTTAATTTGTTTAATTATCAATTATTTGGATTAGTTTTTTTCTTTTATCAATATGGTTTTCAACACTCCTAAATGCAAGTGATTTGTAATAATGGTTTTAGAGTTCATTATATATGTTACATATATTCTCATTATTAGTTAATTAATGTCAACTTTTTGTCTATGTTAAATATTTATTGTTTCTGAAGTAATTTTTTTCACAACACTAAATAAGAAAAAAAATACAATAAGTTACTAAAATAATTAAATTAATTTGTGAAAAAATAAAGTAAATAATATTTTCGAAAAGTTGGTATAAGAGAATTCAGGCAAATTTTTCAAAGTGGTGTAATTTTTATCTGAAATTTCTAAAATGGTGTATTTTTTTTATTTATTTCTGGATATGTGTAAATGGTGCATAGGTGAGACCATATCATTGTGAAGAAACAATGTCCTTATTACACTATTTAATTTAACATTAAATAAAATCATGAAAAGATAACACAATTTTAGTTTACTCGATGAAATTTTGTAACTAAGATTTCAAATAATAAGTTAATTAAAATCCTGAAAATACTGTATCATTTTAGGATAGTTAATATTCTTCACTTATTCTTTTTTTTCCTACTGTGCAACTAAAATAAATGGACAGTTACAAAGTCATTTTATTTATTGATAAATATGTAATGGTTGAAATTAATTCTGATTAAGTAATTGAATAATTGTGAAGTTATTTTGAATGGAAGAGTGGTTACATAGGAAGAAAAATTACCTAAATATAATTTAAAAACTAACAATAAATTTATTTAAAAAATTATATAATATTTTCAAATCTTTCTTTCTAAATTTACTGCTAAATTTCAATTTTATTTTAAATTATTTCTATATTAGTAACTAAATTCAAATATTCCACTTATACTTAATTTTGCTAAATATATTTTATTATTAAATTTTAATTTTATTTTATTTTTCCTTTTAATATCAAACTTACTCTTAATTTAATTCAATATATAAATCTCACTAATATTATTTTTATTTCAACCATCTATCAATAAACAACTTTGTAACATTATATTTATTTTAATTACACAGTAGTAATACAACACACCTACCAATGTTATCTTTTCATGATTTCATTTACTTATTCACATTGATATAGTGTCTCACAAGCACGATCTACCCATATACAGAAATAAATAAAAAAATACACCATTTTGAGAAATTCAAATAAAAATTACAGAAAATTTGCCTAGAATTCGTTAAATTCTTTGATATTTTTTTTCTATCAGTTACTTATTATAAAATGCATAAATTAATAATTTCAGTTTTAAATATGTGAAATGTTATGAAATTATTTTTTAAAATAACAAAGATTTTGATTTAATTTCTAAAAGTATGAAAAAAATAATTATAAATTCGTTATAAAATTCCATAAGATTATTTCGTGATTAAAATAATATTAAATTCATGAAACATTTTACTTTTAAACTATAATGTGAAGGATGAACTTATATCCTGTACATATTTATTAGATAATATTTTCGTTGTTTCTAGAACTATTTTTGACGACACATGACACGTATTTGACCATTTACCTTAAAAATATCTAATATATTCTTTAAAAATTGAAATATAAGTTAAAAGAAAAAAAGAAAGTAACTTCAGAAGTTATCCCATGCGAAACACGTAGCGGATGCTCCACGGAACCCACACCTTTCCTTTGACGAATAGTAACCTAATCAACGTCAATCACACCAACGTTAACCACAGTCCAATCCACCAAAACTAAATCTTTATTTCTCTTACCACACCATTTTTTTTTTCCAAAATGCGTGTGTGGAAATTCTCACAAACACCAACTTGTACGAACAAATGCCAACTATGTTGTTAATAAAAATATTTCCACTAAAAGAAGCAAGACAAGCAGAATGAAAATTGTCCATTCTTGTAGCAAATTCGCTCCGAAAGTAAAAAAAATATTTCATTTAATTTTGACGTCCAAGTGATAATAATGATGTTGGAAATTTATACAAGGCGTGGGTTTGACCAACAGTGTTTGACGCCAAAAACAAACAAGGCATGTAAACATGAACAGAAGAGGGTATAGAAATTTTGAAAGTGGATAGGAGAAAAAGTGGTGTAGCTTTTCCGGTGTGTTGGTAGATTCGTGATTATTACAGGCTTTAATAGATGCTCTTATTATGGAAGGGTTGAAAGAAAGGATTGGGTGAAGAGTGAGGACAAAGAAGGAGTTACAATCAGGAACTTTGGACTGCACTGTTTGAAAGAACCCTAAAAGTTGTGGTAAGAGTGCAAACATTGGACAAATGGGCATTTGAAATGTGTGAATGTGTGGTGGTCTTATCCAGATTAAGACCCTGCTTGTAGTTATCCATATTTTTTCAGTCTTCAAAAAACTTTACATTACCTCGTTCTTTGTTTTATGCCCATTTCCGTGTACACTTTTTTGAGGTGCACTTTGTCGTGGAAAATGATCGTTCGAGTCAAAGCAAAGCAATGCAATGCAAAATGGTATTTTTATTATCGGAATGGAACAATTACTAAGGAGGGAATTTGAATTGGGCTCAAAAAGTGGTATCCAAATAATGGTGTTTGAGGGAGTTAAAAGAGACGTGCATTTTGTTCTTTTATCATAACACCAACCATTCCACACCCAATCGCAAGATGCTCCCTATCTCTTATCCTCTACATGTTTATGTCTTATGCGTTACACATACTGCAGATTAAAATCAGCATAGTCAAAAAACAATTCTGTTAATATATTAAACACCACATACACCATTGTATTATTATATGACTCTATTATTTGTTTTAAAAAAAATTACATTGTCACTTTTTTTACATTACACGTGTATCCAATTTTAACAACACTATAATGATATGAAAAAAAAAGATATAAATGTAATTTACTATTATTTTTATCTTTTCTCTATAACATCATACAATAATGTTGGCTAAAGATTGGTGTTAACATAACTTTTCTTATTTCAGTGATGTATTAAACAAGTAGAAATTTATTTTACATAACTAAAACTTGTAATAAATAAATATTCTTAAAGATATCAACGATATGAAAATTAGAAATCATAACAGATAAATATTAATTTCTATATAAAATATATTTTAGACATATAATTCTTCCTGTCAAAATTCATGTACTCTTTTGATGACACTTGTTTATTGCTATGTTTGTCATGCAATTTAGGTCGACCAAAATACTAAATCATTTAAATTACGGTATGAATATACTTTAATCATTAATAGTTTATTTTAAATTTGAAGATAAAAGAGAATATAACATAGCTAAAAAAATTATATACACAAATAAAGAAAGAAAGAAGTTAAAGATGGCTGTCATATAATTTTTTTAATATAATGTATGAAATTGAGAGAGTTATAATTTATAATAAACGAGTATAATTTATCTTTGCCTTTGTTTTACAAAGGGTTGTTGACTAAAGCTAAATGGATTTCTCTTGTATTTGCTTTGCACTCAAATACTTCCAAAAAAAAACATAATAATGCAACCTTGAATTCATTACAGGAATAGAAATATAATAATGTAAAATCATTCATTCATGTTTTCTAACTTCACAATTTAAGCTTCTTAGGATAATTATTCATGACATGATACATGAGAGTAGTTTGTGATCAAATAATTTACAAAGAAGGTGATGGAATAATTGATATTTGATAAGGTAATAATGTTTGGAACCTAATTAATTGGTATTGTCCCATGATAGTGTGAGTGAGTGAGTAGTGTGACTTCCATAACCAAGGCCCCCCCTCTTTCCCACCATCTCATGTTCCTTTGCCCCCCTTCACCTGCCTCCATATTAGGCTTTCCTCAACTCAAATTCCAGGACCACAAAACCACTCACAACCACTGTTTCTTCCCTGGACCACTTTTTCACCTTAGCTACTCATGTTTTTTTCTCTTCTCTCCACTTTTTTCTTCCAACACCTATCCTCAGATAAGATGCTTGCATGGATAAAACCAACACATAAAATAATAATTTAAACCGTATGTGGAATTAAAGTAAAGAACGCAAATACTTATGACCATGGTGTTGTTGCCTCCACAACAAGGAGCCATTGGAGATGAAAACGTAACTTATAACATATAGGGTATAAGGGTGTAGCTTTGTGCATGTAAAACTTGTCAATAGTAACAACAATGGGAATAGGTAAGGGGACAAGTGTTCCGACCAAGGTATTGTAGGTGACATGATATATGAAGAAAAAAAAAAGCATAAGATGAGTATTTATATTTGATAACAGGAGCAAGCATGCATTCAGACTATACAGATGAACTATCACGTGTGTGGTCGATGGATTTCACTGTTTTATTTTCTTGCTTTCAATCTTATTTCTGTTTTTGTTTGTTTTGTTGGAAATTTTGATGTTCGTGTTCTATGTGTTCTTTCAGGTCTTGTCACACCAATCTGCTCTTTGTTTTTATTATCGTTTGTATGGGTGCTTGATTGATGAAACACAGAAAAAGTTAGAACCAAATAATAATATAGAAACACTTCATGAGAGAGGTGGGTGGCAAAGTGAAGACTTGGGGTTGAGTGGTTGAAAGTTTCTGCCATTTGAAATTACTAATTTGGATGGTTTGTTTATTATTTTTTTTCACCTTAAAAAAAAAAATTAACTGCATCCCCTTTTCCTGAATAGGTTTTAGAGTATAAATTTGACTTTTTAGGGCCTGGAAGAGCATAGACTTGTCATGATCATATTCCATACTTTTGACCAAAAATTGTATATTATTTTTTATTATTATCTTTAGAGTTTAATTAATGACTTTCTACATTACTATAAGAAATGTCTTTTAAAATTATTAAAATAATTTATAATTACTTTTTCTAAACTGTAATGAGAATCTAGTCCTTAAGCCATTTGACTTGTATAACTTGAAGGAGAAGAAAAATCCAAGAAAATATTATTTATTTCCCCAACATATTATAAACAGAAATAGTTTGCACTTGTAGAATTTGTGACCTTTGGATCATTGTAATGGTATGTGAAAGTAACTGGAGAATGAGAAAAGGATATTCTAATATATAGGGTCATGAATGAAAGGAAGTGATGTGGCAAAAGGGGAGTGGGTTGGTGAGATATATAATAAAGTATAGTGTATGAAATAAATAAAATATAGATATAGGTTATAAAAGAAGGGAAAGGTGAATGTGAAAATGGTGATATTCCTGATTTGTATAAGCAACTAGAATAGGACGAAAATGGATGGTGGAGAGGAAACCGTTAAAAGGTCTTTATACTTAAGGTTTGCTGCTATACTAATTAGTAAGTATGCATTTGTAGGGTGAGTTGGACATGCAATCACTTTCAAGGGATTGCCAAAGTACCATATTTTCTATATTCTTTTGGGTCACTTTCCTTCTTCCATTTTAGTTACATTCCCTTGTTTCCCTTCTCCCAACCATCCTACAATCTCATTTAACTCATTTCTACTGCCATCTGTCCCACCACCATGCTCCCTCTCTTCTCCTTATTTTAATCTCACATCTCAGTAAAACAAGAACAACATGATCATCACAGAGGACCAGCCCACACAAGGCCCAAATCCATTAATCCAGCCCATCAAAACAATAATAGAACATTGAGAGTGTGTTTGCTAAAAATAAGGCTAAGTTAAGTCAAGATTGAAAATTTAGTAGATTGGATTAAAAGTATTTTGTAACTTTAGCTGTTAAATTGTTGTTGGTAAGTGTAGAACCACAGTGAAGAAATATTAAAGAGTTTTGTTGACAATTTGACTTAGAAAAGGTTAAGAGTTTATTACATGAAAAACGAAAATGGTATTTCAAAAAAGTCTAACTGGATTAAACCCCTTATTTCCAAACAGGTTAAAAATTAAACTAGTTAAATAATTTACTAAAGCTGAGTATGTGTGTCCTGATTCATCCTGTCACTTCCTTTCTGGACAAGGATTTGGCCCAATAAGGAATCAACAAATTGTCTTCATAAATGATCAAGGACAATGATGAGAAGGTTAGAAGAATCTTGGAAAATTATATATTTCTAATGATTTATGTCGGCACATATATTTTAAAATAGTTAAATCAGTTATTTATTACAAGAGGACTTTTATTCAGGTGGTTAAAGTGAAGTCCAATAATTATTAAGGAACTTGATATTAAGAAGCTGAGTATATAGTATATAGTATATATAAGTGTTTATGGTATTGTCGTGCTTTGATATGAAGTGTATGTCTTTAGAGTTGGTTTCAATAATAAAGAGCGATTAAAATTAAATCCAACATCTTAAATACAAATTATTGTGGTGCCAACAATATATTTTATAAAAGAAACTAGATCATTTTATTATTGTTGATTATCAATACAAAAAGGTAAGTGATGATAAATGTAAGGATTATAATGTGTTAATTGGGCATATGACGTCAAAAAAATTAAGATGGGAAGGAAAATTCGACATGAATTAAAGCAGCTTGATATATTTTCCAATGAATTGCAGTGTGACAATCATAACAGGTTTCTTATAAATATGAATGATGATGGAGACTTTGAAATTTTAGTACGTAATTAATTCAAAGTACAGAGAACAATTTTTTTTTTCTCCATACCACTTATTGAAATGGGCACTTAAAAACTTCTACCAAACTCGATTTACTGTGGATTTTATTTTCTTTTTTGTTTGGAGGTGAGGTCCATAAATTTTTAAAGCTAGGCTTTTTCTTTCGGCACCCAATAATTAGTAATTCCACTCCCATATTACAAGCGAAACGACTAAAATACCCTACTTTGCTGTATCATGCTATTTGTATTGTTGCTGTTGACTCCATTGTCACTGTTGTCATCATGGCTGCACTCTGAGAGAGGAAGAAGAAGAATAAGAGAGAGACAAAGAGTAAAACGGTGGATTTGGTTGCAAGCTTCAAAAAGTATCACATATACTTTGAAAAAACTTGTTCTGTAAATTTTGTTCTTGAAAGTTTGTTTTAAAATATATTTATATGTTCTCTTCAAGAAATTATATTTTAAAGAATTAATTTCAAAAACTATTTTATATATTCTATAAATTCTATTTCAGAAAGTTTATTCTATAATGATGCATTTCATAAGTTTCCAAAAGTTTGTTCTATAAAATATTTTCTGGAAATCATGTTCTATAAATTCCATAATGCTTGTTACAGAAGATTCTGAACGAGGTAATCTGAAAGTCACATCATGGTGATTTTAAAAGTTTTAGGGGGTGTATTTTGAAATCATTGGGGTGCAGGAAAAAAAGGCTTAAAGCTATCATGATTTGGGGCAATCAATCCACTGGACTGTAGCCCATTTCCGGGAATATTTAGTCCATTGTAAAGTGCATTACTATATTTCTTTTTGTAATATCAACAAGTTAACTGACATCGATATAAATTTGAAGGAGTAAGGTTTAACACGCTTAATTGTATTAATAAATAGAGAAAATATATATTTTCTTATAAAACACTACTATCTATACTAAGTTCAGTTTTCAAGAAGAACATTGAAATGTTAGACATTGGGTTTCAATATAATATTTTATCATTTTTTAAAGATGGAGATATCTTGTGCTGTAACTGCATCATTAAGCAATTCTGAAATTTAGGGTCTCAGAGCTCAAAACACTACTTGAATTTCAGTTGTAACACATTCAAATCAATTTCATTTTCATTTTACGTTGTATTGATATATTTTGCATTTTCTTTAAATTCAGTTAAAAGAAATTATCTCAAACTCTAAGTTATTTAAAAACTACAATAAACAATTATTTTTAAATCTAGTTGGGTTGAATTCAACGTAATTACTTCATTTTAACTAAATTCTAAGCACATACTTACACCAAATAGAATATGAGTAAAGAGATTAAACTGAACTATAACAATAAATCCTTCTCTATTCAATTTTTGTTAAAAATCATTTCAGGTATTTTAGATTCACACATTAAAGTTTAATTTTAAAATCGAATTTAATGGTTATTTAGTATTATAATAACATTATTTGGGATATTAATTTAAATTCTTGGTTGAATAGTTTGACTTCTAATTTTAAGCATCTGTCAATAAAAATTAACCTATTCATGACAATTTTGCTTGTAAAAAAATTATACCTAATTATTTTCCTCTTATTTAAATTATATTTGTTAAGTTTTATTCTCATTTAATCTACCAAGCAAATACTTGCATTCAAACACACTTTGACACTCAAATTAATTAAGTCTTTAAAACATCAATAAATGCTGAATTGATGAATAACTATGCCTTAAACTTATATAATATTCATAATTTTTTAATAGATAAATCTAAATGTATTTTTATTACGTGTCTCAGATGTTTTGTCACATGATTAATATTCAGTTATGACAACTACTAAATATAATTATATTAGTAGAACAAGATCCTAATTTTTTTCTTAGAATGAAGTCATCTAAGCTATGAAAGTAGATATTGAGTGTATTGTTACCGTATAAAAAACCTTGCTTACTATTGATTTTCTTGCATTCATGTAAAATAAGAAATTAAAATAATCACATCAAACATCTACGAAGTTGAAGTTGGAGGTGTAATATTTTCAAGCAGTTTATTTTAACAACATATGCGGTTTTAATTGAGGTATATTTAAATAACAAAGATAATAATTTTGTTTTTAAAGATTTAATGTCTTTCAAATATATATTTAAACCCCTGCGTGTATATAAGTTGGATATTCCCCTTCCAATATAATTTATTTTTTAGTTAAAGTGATATTTCTAGAATTTGAACTTTTAATCATTCATTACTGAATACAAGTTACCGTCCACTAATATTAGGAATATATGATAATATTTAAATAAAAATAAAGATGTGTGGTAATCTTATTTTTTTCAAAAGTTAGATTGATTTAAACTTTTTATTAAAATAGTGTATTTTCTTTTATAAATTGTTAGAACAGGTAAAACATTATTTTTTCTACGTTTTTTGGTAAATCATTATTGAAGATGATAACTTTAAATAAAAGAAGTTATACTTATGATATACCATTTTAGTGACAGAAAATTTAACATCAAATTTATATCTTAAGATGACGATTTTAGTATAAAAGAAAAAACAATTAAAATCATTAATTGTCAACGCCAATGACAACTGACCTTAGTCTAAAAAATTATAACAGAAGTCGTCCATGATTTCAGTTTAAATATTTAGAATAAAAGTTATTAATGCTGATAATAACTTTAGTAATTAAAATTTGACTCAAGTTCTATATCATGAATATGATTTTCCTTATTCAGAATTGTCACTTAATAACAACTCACTCAAAATAGTAATAAACTTTTTCTTTTTACATATTATGATAATTTACGAAAAAAGTTACACCTAACAAAAACCTTGACTTTTCAAGAAAGTTAATTTGAGAAAGGTTGAATACCTTAGCTCATAGCTCTTTTGTTATTAAGAAAATCCACGTATTATAAACAACACTATGTTAATTTTGAGTATGATGCTTCATTAGTTTTATGATTTGGGCAATATTAGCTACCACAAATTCACAGTTGGATAACCTCCAAGATTTCCACTATTAAAAAATTTTAAATACTTTTTTTAAAATCAGTGAATTTAAGTACGATGTCCATTGATAAAATATTCAAGTAAAATAAACCTAACTTATTTAATTAAATACAATGCGCGATTTATTATAAACATGTTTAATTCATAAAAATAACCAACCCATTTTTTTTGTAAAAATAAGTATGCATAAGTTAGAATAAAGATCACCCTAACCTAGGGGTGGATTTAAATAAAACCTCGAAAAATAAATCCCATATCGGTTGATTAAATTAAAAGGTTCCAATTGGGCTGGAGAGTGACGATTTTATATGATGAATTGTTCCTCCACCCCGTACCCTCTTCCTGCACTTTCATACTTATTTATTAAAAAACAACTATGCCCTTAACTAAAAAATACAAAAATAAAATATCCTTTATCCTCTTCACTTTTATATTCAGTTCATAGCTTGTTTATTTCGTTTTTTTTCCCAAATCTTCAATTAAACCTTCAAACAAGCTGTAAGTAACCAATTTTTGATATTTATTAGCGATTAGTAATTAATATTGTTGATTAGAGTAATTGATTTGGTGTTTTGGAGACTGTCAATGGCAAACGGAGAGTTTTTCTAATTTGGCAGCATGACAACTGGATCATCCGATTCTCATTTTGTTTTGAAAATGACAACTGAATGACACCCTTATTTGGTTGTCATAATTTTTTTTGCAAATGACAACAGTTTACATTTTTTTAATTTTTTTTAAATTAATATTAACTTTGTGCACTGTGTGACAGATATGGTTAGGAAAATATAACTTTCTCTACTGTTAAATTATTCACCTTCTTTTGTACCTAATTTTTCAAAAACTTAATGTAATTAAATTATGACTTTGTTATATGTGTTGTCACCTACCACCACTTAATTAAAATTAATGTACTTAAAAAGGAAAAAAAGAAATGAAGAGTCTCTATTTTTTTGTGTCCGTATGTTTACTCCTAATTCCAATTTCCAACCCCACTTTAAATGAAGAGAATCTCTTCTACTGCATTTCTCCACTTTAAATGAAGAGTCTCTTTTGGGGCATTTCACAAGAGTCTATTTGTTTTGCACCTTCACATTTCCTCATTGGTTTAATTTCAAATTCAATTAAAATAAATCTAAACTAATTTAATTAAGGCAAATGAAAAAAAAAATGAGATTTGAGAACAGGACATAGCTGGCTGGCTGTCCGTTTTCAAATTAACCGGATGACTGGCTGTCTAGTTTTCAGTCGGGTTTTCAAATTAAAAAATGACAACCAAATGGCTAACTGTCTAGTTTTCAAATTTTAAAAGAGGTTGGAGCTCTTTAATAAAGCAGAGACAATTCAATAATTTTAACTAGATCATTTTTAGAATTAAAATTTGTTATGGAAGTACCGGAAGAGGGTATGGGATGGGACGAAGAATTTGTCATTTTATAGTCATACCAATTGGGCTGGAGAGTGATGGTTTTATAGTCATACCAATTGGGCTGGACAGTGTGTTTAAAAACAAGCATTCTTCCTGCACCTCCATAGCAAACCGAAAAGACGAAAATATCCTCAGAAGAATAAAATTTTAAGACACTATTTTCAACCATCTCCTGACTTCGAGGAATCTGAAATAATATTTTTTTTATTTTAATTTTCGGATTGGTCCAGTCTGAAATATATGACTACTTTTTCTTTCATTCCGAATTTGAAAATGAAGATTCAATCTGAACTACCAAATACAATCTCAAATTGTATAATCTAATTCTTTTTTTTGAGATTGACTCTTAGATTATAAAATCCGAAACATATATATCTATTTCGAATTGGACCAATCAAAAGTACAATATATAGGTTACAGATCTTACAATTTAAAAATAATCTGTAATACAATTTATATTCCGACTGTGTAATCGGGTACTCTTATCCCCTCTTCTTCTATGATTGCCATGAACCAGTGATTCCCAACATCTAACTTTGACGAATGCATAAACAATTAAACACAGCAAAAATAAGTAGACAAAGATAAAGAATAGGAATGGAACCGTGTGAGACAAACTCATTTTCTTTAGATGGGAGAAAGAAGAGTAATGTGACAAGTTCGACAACACCAAACCTCACCAAACAATTGTTTTCTTAAAAGAAGTGTACCAAAAATCGCACTAATGAAGGAGGGGTAGTAGGTTTCAATGTGTGGAACCCACTTTTTCAAAACAACACTACTTCCAATCATCATTATAGTTACCCAACCAAACACAACGTCAAGTTCTTAATCTGTCAAAATTAAAACTAATAAATTTGTGCATATTCTATGTAAAAAATCAAACTACAAATAAATGTAAGTTAAGAGGGGTATAAAGTTCAATTAAGCTTTATTTAACAGTTGTTACTTGGACTGCGTATTTCAAGCAGAACCCACATTTTTTTCTAATTATATTTTTTATTTGTAATTTTTCTTCTCAATAGAAAATTTGTAGAGATGTGAAAAGGTTTAAAGTTAACTAATTATTGCAATTCAACGTCCTATATAAATTTGTATTGATTACAAAATAATAAAGGTTCGAAGCAATGCAAAGAAAAGAAACCGGAACTTCTTCGGTTTGACTTTGGACAAAAAATTAGGAGTTACTCCGAAGGTTTGACTCCTACCATGCCATAGCTAAAACTGGTCCACACATTCACAACTACTTTTCTGATAAAAGAATTATCACTTAATTTAAATAAGGTAAATGTAACTAATTTTATTCTATTTAGTTTAATGTTCTTAAAGGAAAAAATAATAATTTTAATTTTTTTCCAAATATATTTAAAAGAATTTGATTGAAATATGTCCTTGAAAATAGAACGTAGCATATGGGAGTAAATGATGAGATATTTGAGTTTTGTACAGAAGCACCTTACCAGATTTTGGATTTTCATCTGATGCAACAAGATCACCCTAAAGTCACTATCAATGATTGTAGAAGCATTGTAGATTTTCTTTGTAATTTCTAAGAAAACCACTGTCTTTTAATTTGTTATACAAAAGTAGAGGTTTAAATCCCTCTTTCCTGGAAATTGCTTAGAGGTAAAGTAGCATATTGTGGAACCTTTCTCGCTTGGGCGGTAGCTTTTGTGAGTTTGTAGATGGTGGGGCCCATAAAAACTGCAATCAACAAAATTGTGTAAAAACGATTGGCAAGCACCGCCTTTTTCTTAAGTCATTAAAGATCTTGGCCTGTTTCAAGAGGTGTTTTACCCCTTTCGAACACTTTGTTTTGGTTGATTAATATTTTTTTTTTCAAAGAAAAAGGGAGATCGAATATTTCTTTTATTTATTTGGAGAGAAATAAAAAACAATGTGAAGTTTCACCCGGTCCATCACATTTCTTTCTACTTCAAGATGGAAGTTTTATTTCAAGTCTTCCGTAAAAGTTAAATGACATTTTTGAGGAATGACTGGGATGAAGTAGTAAAATACTGTTACACAAATGGGTCATTCTTTTTCATAAATATCTATAATAAAATAAAATTGTTAAAAAAAGTAAGAGTAAGAAAAATATTAAGGTCAACCCAACCCAAGAAAGTTGAATCGATTTGGCTTGAACTAATGATGTGTAAAGTCGATCTAGACCCAGGTCCAGTCGAGTCAAGTGAACAGAGGCTAAAGTCCAACTAAGTAAACCTAAACACAAATCGAGTTAAATTTCAAGCCAAGTTGATCCAAACATAGGTCAAGACTAGTGGTGGATCGAATACTTATCACTAGGTCAAAAACTATAATCATTAGTCAGGACACAATTCTTTCTACTTAATATAATCACTTCCTGAACAATTTTCCCACTGAGAATCAAACTCATAACCTTGGCTCTGATACCAATTGTTGGATTAAGTACTTACCACTAGGTCAAATGTTATAGTCATTACTCAGAACACAACTCTTTTTACTTAAGAACATAACAATCTAAGCGTCACGATTGGATTGTGACTTGGCCATCTAACCTTCATCATGGACCAATTGATTTCATCCGGAACAACTAATCGATTGAGCTCAAGTTGAGTTGAGTCAACCCAGACCCACGTCAAGTCAAATCAACTAGAGCACAGGTTGAGTCTATTTGCCTAAACCTAGCTTGAGTTGGGAGCAAGTCTAGTCGACTCGACCCAGACCCAAGTCGAACCAAGTTGGCCTGGCCCTAGGTCCAATCAAGTTAGAACGGACTTGTGCTCAATCAGGCCCAAGTCGACCCAATTTGGAGCCCGGGTCAATCTGATTCAACCCGAATCCAGCATGGACCCTCGTTAAACCGAGTTAGCCGAAGCCTAAGTCTAGACATATGAAATCAGGTCTGGCCAAGTTGAGTTAGGCCCTTGTTAGCCCGCGACATTGAATGTATATCGAGATGAAGCTATATCAAATTAAGTTGACGTTTCGACATTAAGTCTAGATGAAAGCATATTCAATAGAATTGAGCTAACCCAAATGAGGTTATGTCATTGAAACGAACTTGACGAAATCCAAGATAAAATTATATTTAACCCATACTAATCAAAATTATATCAAATTTAGTTGAATTAGTCTCAAACTATTAGGTTTATCTAACATTACATTTGATTTGATTGACAACTTGAATTTAATCTGGATTTTATCCCGTTTAATCAAATCAATTTGATTGAGTTAAAATGAATTTGTAGATCTAATATATTTTATTGGGTTTGAATTGGATCTTATACTATATTTACATGTTGGGGTTTAGGGTGCGTGAGCTTGTGTTTATTATGATAACTTCCTAAACTATATCAATAAGTTGATGTGTATACGTAACGTTTGTACAAGAACTACTAACTTACTAACCAGTTATGAATAAAATTTGCAGAAACGAGGTTTTAAAAAATATTATAAAATGTATGTAATAATCAGTTAACTTTCTTATAAAAAATATTTATAGTGAGTGTTTATCTAATTTTTAGTTTATTTAAATTGCATTGATAATATTTTTAATACCATGAGATACCTTCAGTTGTTCGTTAACTTTTCATTTGGTTCATTCTACCAAATTCTTGAAAAGGTGGGGTAATGCTCTTACATTTATACCAAGTACTCAGTTTTACTGATTGTGATAAATATGAAAACATTTTCAATAGTTTTTAAATTTTACATAATCATAACCAATAATTATTATAATGTAGTTTTATCAACTATTCCTGAGCACTTTATGTATTTCTAAAGAAAATGTTTTGTTTTGGAGTAAAAAGCGTAACAAAGCATAAAAGAAAAGAAAAATCCACCCTAGTATTTATTAGAATAGAAAGCAAGCATCCTTACTTTCTAATCCTAGGAAATGATTATGATGAACATCTTTACATGCCATATAATCGCTATAAACACTACTAGTTTACGAAGAGCATCAAGCAAAAATAAACATACTATTTTGGATAGAAGAACTAATCAATTAAAAATCTTGTCTTCCATCAGAAGAATGAAATTCAATCATGTCTCGCATTTTATCCATAAATAAATAAATAATGAGATTATACGAGGAGGACAATTTCTGTGTTGTCACAACCTCCCAAGAAAGACCGAGGGAGGCTTTCAACTTTCCAAATCTCGGAATAATTTACAAATAACCCTAAATGCTTACTTTTATACTCGAAACAAAAAGCAAATTTCCAAAATATTGTTTATAGGTTGCAGGGCTAAATTGTTAAATACCAGATTATTTATTATATGCCGTATGTATCACATTATAAACTTGTGATATACCATGTCATGTCACGGCATTGGTAAAACTTAGTGATAATGCCACAAAAAGGATATATTGTTTGCCTCCAGTTTCTAAATCTTGATGGATCTTTGCATCACTATTAAACTCATAATGAAAATAGTTATGCAATGATTGATCTCAAAAAATTTGTAATTAAAATTAGATGTGCCATCGCTTTCAATTACTTCAATTTTCGAATTTACACATAACGTCGAAAACGACTTGATTTTGCGGTTTTGGACTCGTTTTTCACATAAAATAGTTTCAAAAGATGAAAAAACATGTTCTGAGTAACCTCTTCTATTTTCACTAAAAATGAAAAGAGAAAAACTATTTATTTCATTGCCCAAACGAAAAATCTAAGGAGACCCTGTCATGAACTTACGGGTGGTTGAAAATAAGTATGTAAAAGACCTAACCTCACAAATACCCATATGTACTGTATATAAGAAGTAAAAACATGGGACCACCACTGCTATTTTCATCTGGTTGGATGCATGCTTTTATCTCTAGTGCACAGTGCTGGAATTTACCAGGTTGGATCTTTTACGAAGTAAAATTGTTTGGACATGGGGAGGGGGTGGCATTCATCAAATAGAATAATAAACGGTGTCAGGATCTTGTGTTCACCAGTCACCAGTGAGATAAGCGAATCTTCTTGCACACCATGATAGTGCCGAATAATCCTACAAAAAACCTTATTCTCTCCGTCCCTTCAACTTCCAGAAGAGGCATGAATTTGACAACACATTCTCAAAAAAGAAACATCCTACACTATATCCAGGAGGTGGAACATTTAATCTGTATAAAAGAAATGAAGGAGCAACCAATGGAACTGATGAATAAAAATATAGAAGTGTAGATTAATTTTAGATGCCTTCTAAGGGGGGAATCCAAGAGATTTAACCTACAAAAGAATGGTACATCTTACAAGATCGAAGAATTCCAAAGGCTAGGGAAATTTCGGAAAGGGAGGAACCTGCGACCTTAGCATATCACTACTCTACAGCCTAATGGCTAGAAGTACCCAAGAAAATTTTCCCATATATGACTACCAAATTCTTTTGTATTCATAAGAACTGGTAGTCACAGCAAGAATGCGCACCATGTTGTCCATTGGTTTCTATTGGATAGAGCCTTCAAAATGGCCTGTACATTTTTTTCAGCTTTGTTTCCCCAAACACAAACAGCGCAACTGTTTCAAGAGGTCCACGTTCTGAACTATGAAAGCAAAAAAGGTCTGAACTCATTCAACATAGAGCGTCAGTGCAAGAAACATCATCGGATGGCGTCATATTTAGATCTGGTATCAAGAAAAACCTTTCCCCGGTTGATTCTATCTCGTTTGCCCTAGATTCTGATGCTTGTGAACGAGCATCATCTTGAGTGGGACGTATGAGGGTCTCCGGAGATACTATTCTCTGATGAGGTTGACCAGCAACCGCACACTGTGGTTCAACAGATGTTGAACTTGGATTCTTCTGAGATTTTGATCCGATATCAAGCTAAATATACAAAAAAAAATAAAAAAAATGAGGATAAGCTTTCATCCAATGTATACGGTTGATTCACTTTAAACATAAAAAAGTAGAGAGGGCATTTGAACATACCTTCATCCTCTTCAGACTCTCATTTTTAGCTCTCTGTGCCTTAAAATTTGCATTTATAGTTGCTATTTCCTGCAAAGCAAGAGTGATATTAATATTCATGAATAATTACTCCCATGTTGATGCATGCCAAACTAAAATTTATAGTTCTTGAGAATATGTGCGAAGCCCAGGGAAATACCTTTTTCAAATATATCCTTTCCTTTAGCAGGGAGCTTTCCTCTTCCTTTAGTTCAGCAAAAGTCTGAAGAACGAGTAAAAAATAACAATTAACATTCCTACACAGTATTTGAAGAGCTTAAGAAAGGCCACTGCCAACGGCTTCTCAACCCAGAAATCGTTCACCACGAATATACGATCTTTGAAATCTTTCGGAGAAAAAAAAAGAATGAATGTAGCAATGACTAGGATAACAAAGTGTAGTTTTACCTTTTTTCTTCTGCACCTCTTGGTAGAAGCTGAGTTGCCAGTGTATCCACTCGTGGCAGTAGCCTGAAAATTGGTGTGAGATCACAAAGGATTAGCAAAAGGTTGACATAATCATAGTAGAAAATAAGGGAAAAAGGACCTCTATTTTTTGAAAGAAAACAGAAACACACAATCTGTAGCTAAATCCTATCGATAAGCAACTCAGAAGAATATAAAATTAAAAATAAAAGGTGAAAGGAGATTCAATCCGACCGAGTATCTCAGCATAACAGCCCAAGGAAAGGGTAGAATGAAAAGATCGAGAAGACATTGACGTTCGGATCCAGCTAAGATGAAAATATATTAGCTTATAAAGTTTGCTTAGAGGGAGCTACTAGATGCTTAGAATTTATAATAACAAATATTTAATAATATATACGTAATTATTAAAATCAAGAACCCGCTCCACCTCATTATCGATATGTTTTTTAATGGGACACGACTGAGGTCATTCGGCCATCCATACCCCACCCACCCTCCGGCCCACTCATAGCCCATTCATAATTCTTGCCGATCAAAGCCCAACTTGCACATAATTTAATTTTTTTGTTATTATCGCATAAAACTGATCCTCACGCAGATACGAGTCAGGAGGACAACTCAGCGTAGGCACGCACGAGACGGCACGTGATGACGATCGTGTATGGAATGGTCACGTGACTGGGTCACATGAACTCAACCCAATAGCCCGGCAATTTAAATTAAATTGTAATTTTGCAAAGGGTAGAGAATAGAGAAACAAATATTCGAGTTCACAGCATGGTGCACGGCCTCGAGTGGAGTGGGCCAAGGGGGCGCAAATGCTGCGTGTCTTCCCATTTCCCACCCAACCGAATCCTAATGTATAGGATTTTAATTTCCTATTTAAGGCACCAACTTTAACTACCATCACCCCCGTGATACTGATACCCCATCCACCTCATAATGGCACTGTGTCGCGGTGTTATCCTCCTCTATCACATCTCATTTCAACACGAGAAACCCTTTACATCAACACCAACAACTCTATCTCTCTATCCCACATTCCTACTATACCTAAATTTTCAAATTTTAACTTTAATCACCATTATTTTAATTATTATTTAAATAAATAGATGCGGCACTTCTTATAAAGACACAGGTGAATTTTCCACTCCAGCCCAGGTCCCGGTGTAAAAGCAGAAGCGATACAGCTAACTCAGGAACTTACAATAAGTTATGACACTAACTTCAACGAATCGCAGGCCCGTCATCTATCCACGACATAACGAAGCAAACCTTCCACAGTCCACATTCGCTTCGGTCTTTTCTGAACCGTACCCATCCCCATCTAAATCATGGGGCCCACAAACCTCATTTACATTGACCAAAGTACCCACGCTTTCCATTGCCAATTTTAACGACTTTTGTCCATGTAATAAATATTAAGAAAAAAGATCTCTACCCTCATTTCGATTAAGCCCACCGGGAAAATTAGTGTTAGTGGTCAAATTATTGATTTTGTTTTTTCACCACGTCAAAAGAAAAAAGGGGTGTCAGCGGAATATTAGTTGCACATAGGAAGGGCGTTTTCGTCAATCAATCGAGAACATAGAATGACAGGCGGGTACCCCAAACAAAAACAGGCGATAACAAAACGCCGAGTCTTTCTTCCAGTGCTGACCTAATGCCCCCACAGACATCACCGGACATTTCCGTCACCACAATATCAACTTTAACACCGAAGGAGCCCCCAAAAATAATTAAAAAAATAAGAACGGAAAAAATATCCTCCGTAAAGAGAAGTAATCAGCACAAGTGACTGGAGGATAAAAGTTATAATTCGATTTAAAACCTAAAAGAAAAATAAAAAAATAAAAACAGAGAAATTGACAGATTCGCCGTCAGCATCTGATGTCAGCGGAAAACCGAAAACGATGCGCTATTGGAAAAAGGAAAAAAAAAGGAAAAACAGTTAAAAGCTTAAAAACACCGCTGGCCTTTGGCCAGTGAATAAAGAGGTCAAGGGCAAAATTGTCAGAGCAGAAGAAAACGTCATGCAAAAGGAAAGAATGTTTCGTGAGGCACGCTAAGCCATCTGAACCGCCGAGAACTACCACAGGTCTCGGAAGGCGGAGGATGTTACGCGCACGCGCAGTCGTAACGGTGTTTCGGAGAAACAACGGAACTCTGGGAACACAACAGAGATCAGAAGAAACGGAGAGGGGAGAGGAATAGGGAGAAAGAAATATAACCTTGGATCTGACGGCATGGTGTTGGCGGCTGGAGTCTTCGTAACCGTCGGCAGTGGCGGATGGCGAGGCGCCGCTGCTCCACGAGAGCGGCGTGGTGGGACTGCATCTGGTTGAACCGGCGGCGTCGCAGCGAGAGACGGCGGCAGTTAGCCTCGATCTTGAGCGCGGCTGTTTGACCCCCCAGGAGAGAGGCAGGCGGTGGTGAGATTTGGTGGAAACGGTTTGCTTGAGTCGTAGGAGAACTTCGACGACGACAGTTTCGTCCGTCATGGCGGCCCTCACCCAGTCATCGTTCAGCATCTTGGCGTTTGGGCGATAACAGTCATGAAAGGGAGATAGTGTGTGAGTGTTGCGTTGGTGTGGCGTGTGGAGAGAGAGAGAGAGAAAGAAAGGGGTGGCGGAGGTATTGGAAGAAAAGATGAAGAGTGAGGGGATGATAGGTTTATATATAATTTATAATAAATGAGATAAATAAAAAAAAAAAAAAAAAAAAGGAGAGAGGGGGTGAGTATATTGTGTGGCGGTGAAGGAGGAAGGTGGAGTAGATTCGAGTTATTCTTGGTTCGTCGTTGGTTCTTAGTTAAAAGCAAGGGTTGGGTCGTGTAGGAGGTGTGGCCACTGTGGGCTCTCACTCTTCTGCTCTTTCTCCCTCTCTTTTCTTCCCCTGACCCCACCTTCTCACATCTGGCATGCCAATTCCAATGCCATTTTCTCTTTTTTTAACATTATTACTATTCCTTATATTATTCCTTTCCCCTTTCCTTATTACATATTATCAAAATCCCTTTTTCTTTTCCGTTTTATCCCTCACTATATAATATACTTTTTTAATATAAAAGTTATTTTATCTACTATTTCTTCCTCCTTTTTATTACAAAAATTACATAAATTCAATCTCCATGAATTTGAATTGGATTCTGTGTTATCGTAAAATATAAAGTCTGATCCATAATTCTTTACCTAAGTAAACGATTTGGAGCCAAAGCTTTTAAAGCTCTGCCGATAAGAACCGGGAGGCCCAGAGGAATCAATTGAGGCCGTGATATGGGATGAAAGGAAATGCAAAGTGGTGCCAAAATAGGAAGAAGAGGAGCAAGGGAGGGTTTCAGTTAGAAAAAAAAAAAAAAAAGAAGAACAAACTCCTTTACCATATCAGAAAAAGATAACATAGAAGATGTATAGAATCAAATTTAAAGAATATATTATTACTTTTTTAATAGTTAATATTTAAATTATATAGCAAATAATTTTTAAAATATTTAAGATATATTTGGAGTGAAGGGGAGTGAAAAAAGGAAAGAAATAAAGAAAATAAGTGGAAAAGAGAAGTATAGAGTTATAAAAACCTTTTTATTTATTTAAATATGTTAATATCTTGAGAATTTATAAATAATTTCTATTTTTAATTACAATTACATACAACGTATAAATTTATTACTGTACATACATGGTGGTGAAAAGGATCGGAGAGATTGGAAGAGGACGAGTAACAAATTAGAAAATAAAAAAAAAGGTAAAAGTTATTATCTGTCTTTTTTTTTTCTTTTTTGTAATTGAGATTGTGTTGTAAGGTAATATTATGGTATTATACTATTCAAATAATCTATCCATACAATTAAAAAAACTAATAACTTTTTTTCATACTTTACCAACTTGGTAATAATTTAATTTCATTTTTTATGGATTTATCTTCTCATAATTTATGTCTTTTCTATTTTTGTCTCTTCTACTTTTCTTTTCCAAACTAAACAAGGAAAATGATTTGATAATTATCTATTATTTTTTAAATACAAAGTTAGCAAAGACATAGTATCATATTGAATGTACTATTTAAAAGAAAACAAGTCCTCCTATTTTAGTAGCAACAACAATCACAAAGTTTAGTTTTTTTTTTTAAAATCTTACAGGAGTAGGTTCACTACATGACGTCATTAAACTAAGTTTAGTGTCAAGGTTTGAAGAGTGATAATGAGATTTATCTTGTAACTTTATGTATTATGTATTATATATATATTCTAGAAAAAGGATAATTAAAGATCCTCCTACTATTGACAAAAAAAAAAAATATTCTTGAAAAAAAAAACTCGTTATAAGATTGAGATGCACTTAGACTAAAAAAACCAGTCAAGGGTAACAAAAATCATGAATGGAAACTATATACAATTATTTAATATGATATGAGTATCATTAAATGTGTTATATTGTAACATGTATACATGTATTTGTCTTTTTTCAATGTAAAATTATACTATGAACCTTTTAAAGTAAAGTAAGAAATAAAATAATTCCTTAAAAAAATTTGCATTTCAAAATTATTTTATGATAATTCGAACAATCACTCATTTAATAAAAGTTTAAAAATGTGACCAAGCTAAATGATTTGACCTATAAAGATATTTATTTTTATGATTTGTTCTTTACAAAAGGTTATTTAAATTTGATATTTTTTTTATAAGTATTTGGTCCAGTTTTAAGTAGAACTTAAACTAAAAATAAACTAGCCAAACTATCCTAAACAGCATTAAAAGTAGAAGAATAAAACAAAGTAAGCGAAAATGCAGTTTGAAACTGTAACCACAACTTAAACAACCATGTAAAATGGGAACTTCCAAAAACAAAACTGTAAATGTAACGGCAAAAAAAAAAGGAAAAAATGTGAGACTGATAATTAGTTTGAGTTTGATCACAAATTTTTTTTTTTTCATAAAAGAAGGTGGAAATATATAGTAACTACCTATCATGACACTTTTTTAAAAATGAATAGATAATAAATTTTACGATAAAAAATTTAAATCGTATCTAAGCATCTATCTTTTTAAATTTTTATCCCTTTTAAATGTATAAAAAATACATTAAAAAAATATAATAATGAATTCATAGTATAAAAATGATTTATTTTATAACGTATACCTACGTTCAAATGGAAACAATATAAATTTAATGTTCCAGAAAGAATAAAGAACTATGCCGAAAATAAATACGTGAACAAAGAGACACCTGTGAATTTTTAGTTACTATGAGAGTAAATATATAGATTTAAAATAAATAATACATATATAGTGGAATAAGTTGAATTTATTATTTTTATATTTTAAAAAATAAAAAATATTCTTAAGCAGAAGAGAGAAGAGAAGTTGGAAAAGAGAGAGACAGAGAGAGACAGGGGTGAATGATTGGAATGGAAGAGTGCATGACAAGCCTTCCTTTCGGCGACTTCACGCCTCCTTGTCACCGTTGGGATTTGCACCACCAACACAAGGTTTCAAACCCTATCACAAATTCATAATTATAATACTCTTTTATTTTAAAGAACTCAGACTCCTAATTATGACTATTACTGTAGTATTAATGTCGTCAATAAATTCAATATGATTCTGATTTATATTATTAATTTATATTATTAATTATAACTTAATTAAAAGTATTACTCTATTTTAGAATTTTTTATAAGAACATTTCTCAAAGCAAACAGCCAAAACTGAAAAAACACAGAAAGAAACTCAAGACTAAACTGTTTTGCAAATCAATCTGTACTCTGGAAGAGTATGTTGAAATTGAAACCTAACATTCCAAACCTAATATCCACCAAGTTCCTTTCAGGCAAAAGCAGTCATCGTACTGTTTTTTTAATGAAAGTTTGAATTTGAGATTCGATTTTAACTAAAATAAAAAAAATGCAGTTTTTATCATTTTTTTTATCGAGACTGACCATGGTGGATAAAAGGGAAATGGTATAAAATAGTTAACCTAAACTCCCATCACGTCCTATATTTTAAAAAATATAATTAAATTCAAGAGAAAAAAAAACATGTTCATATGTTTGCGTAAGCTTGATCTTTGAATAATAAAGGTTCATATTTTTGGGATTTTATTTATAAATATACCTGAAAATAAATGTATAGTAAATATAATTTGTGAAACACATAAAGATTATTGAAATTTAGAGAGGATTATTTAAAATTAACTTCATATGGAAAAAAAATGAAAAGCGTGAATAATTAAATATTCACTGAAAAAACAAAATAATCACTCGAAAAAGTTAAAATAGTGTAAGAAATGGAAATAAAAACAAAACAATTTACCCAAAAAGATAGTAGAAATGTGAATATTTGGTATAGGAAATCGGTTAACAAAAATATTAATATCGTGGTTCTAATAACCATCTCCATTTTCAAGGTTACAAAAAAACTAAATATTTTTATTTATTTTATCACTTCCTTTGAAAATACAACACTTTCATATTTATAGATCATTTTTTTACAGTTATAGACCATTATACTATGTTTGATGAATATTCATCTGTCTTAATGTGTGGAGATACATATTCTTTAACCAGCTGTAACTGCTTACTTTCTTCATAACTTATATTTCATTATTTGTAACTTATTCTATGAATTTGGAAAGGAATAAATAATTCTTCAATTTTACATTATCCAATTAACTTTAAATCTTTATTTTTTTCCTGGTGGATTAAAATTTTCTTAACCTTAAATTTCCATAATAATCTCAAGAAAGTCAATCAGATTCTTCCTTTAATTTTTATCTGATTATTCAAATATCAAGTTTCAATTCATCTCTCTCTTTAATCTGTTCTCCATTATTATATCTTCTTACAACTCCTTGATAGTAACGTTGTATGTCAAAACTAAGATGATTCAAAATTCTTTTAGCCAAAGTCACAGATCTCCCAGGGAGCTTCTTCCTGTATCTTCATAGGTTCTTCCTGCACTTGCACATATTTTGTAATTTTCCATAATACTTATTTTGAAAAGACTCCTTTACATGAAAGTTAATGTATATCTTTGGAAGAGTAAAATGAAAATGCATGAGGGAGGAGTTGTGGATTTGTCTTCTGAAATAGTTTTTTTCAAAAACAGAATCTGAAAACAACTTTCAGATTGAACTATTCCAAAAGTTAAAACACATACCTTCAAATGACTTCGGAATGACTAAAGTTATTTTCAGAAAATCTAGAAACAACTTTTGAATTCGAAAATAATTTTCAAAAAACACCATTCTGAAAATTATTTCAAATATAACAAAATCTATTTTGAAATGTTTCATTCTAAAAGATGTGTCCATATTCAGAATAACTTTTAGAATGAGTCATTCTAAAATAAGTTTTTTTGTTTTTGTTTGAAGAGACTTCTGAAATGTTAAAAGTATATGGAAGTGCATGACGAACATATGGAAGTGTAGAAAGAACATATAAAGGTGCAGGAAGAATCTCTCTTCTCACATTGTTAACTCAATAAGGCCCAAATGAAGCCCAAGATGTATTCAGCCTGAGATAGTGATACACTTTGCATTGTTATTACGAGGTCACCCTGTCTTCTTGACTTCCAGTTTAAAAAATAAGTCTAAAATGTCATGATTTAAATTTTCATATCATATCATGTACTCCATAAATATATTTTAGGTTACATAATTTAGAATATTTCTATAAACATAACATAATTTAAAATAATTTTTGAATTCTAACTTATTATAAAATATGACATTTATTTTGAATTACGTAATTCAAAAATGTGTATAATTTAAAATATATTTCTGAATTATACATCCTAAAAACATAATTTTAAATAAATTTTCAGATTATATAACATATAAAATATGTTTATAAATTATATTATTCATAATATAATATTTTGTGTTTGAAAAATAATTTAAATTATATTATTTAAAATATATTTCTAGGTTGTGTAATTTAAAATATATAATTTAAAGTAAAACTTCAAAATATATTATTTAAAATATTTGAGAATTACATATACGACTTCTTTAACATAAGGGATACGGAAAGAAAGTTTGAAGACCGTCGTTGTCGTAATCTGCAGTTGATAGAGATCGTGGACACGTGTTATGCCCTCTCTTTTATGTTTTTACTGGATTATCTTTTAATATAATAGAAAAATAATAAAATATAACAAAAATGTTGTCGCTTAAATAGGTATATAAATAATTTTTTTAAGATTTTATTCTTATTTGTGTAGACTGATGAAAAAAATAATAATTTTATACTATTTAAAAAATATTTCTAACATTTTTAAGTTAATCACTTTCTTCTTTTAAAATTTATTAATTTTTAAAAATTGAAACAGGACAAAGAAGGTACAATCTCTCTCTCACTTTTAAATCAGTTCAAAGGTGGAAATATATTTCTAGTAAATCTTAAAAAAGACATCATTTTATTTTTTTTTCTTAGATATTAAAAAAAATATTTCTATCTTATTATTTAAGAAGAAACCAATCAAATTTCCAAATTTAAATTTTGTAATTTATATCACTTTATTAAATTATTTTTGTTTGTTTTCCGTCTTATTATTTATTTTACTTTAGTTTATTGTTTCTATGTAAATTGGATTTAGTAACTTGTCCAATAGTTTCTCTACCTTATATATTTTCACATTTTTTTATTAGAAAAAAATAAATTAATGATCAGGATATTTAGAGTGTTACAACTCTTTTACAAAAAGAACTCCTACTATATATATATATATATATATATATATATATATATATATATATATATATATAAATAATTAGTAGCTACCTTATATGTATTCTATTTATCTACATTTCTATATTTTTGTTTGAAAGATCTACGCTACTTATTTTCGTTTAAAAGATCTACACTACTGTATGTATTTCAAGTATGTTACTGTTAAAAAAATAAATTGCACTACCATAATAAGACACATTTACACTTTGTATCCTTATGCTCTACTTTAATCTTCCATATGTACATTATAATCAAGTCATATTATTCTACGTGACCAAATCCTGTTATAAATTACATTTGAACCAAGACTAACTCTGTATGACTCAACCAATCACCTGGATTATTATTGTATTTCTTCCTTAGTTTTTAAGAATTTTAGCAAATATAGAACTCGTTATAAACTTTTATGTTGGCTTTTCTCAATTCTATTAGCAGTTTTCACTTTACATCAAAATTTTGTATTGTTCATTTGCTATATCAATTATTGTAATAGGTACTCCTTGCACTCCCACTCCTTTATGTTATGCCTCACTTACAATACAAATTTACCTCTAGGCTATGGAGCAAGAGAAATATTACTACACACTAGGTAGTATATTTTATACAAATTCAAGATTTCATCAATTCTTTTATTCAGTGTAGATACACTTATGTATTTTCATACTTCCTTCCACAACTTTGAGTATATTCTTATTCCTTCCATTAGTGTAGGTATACTTATGTATTTTTATCCTTCCTTTTACAATTTTGAATATATTTTTATTTCTTTCATTACTATTATGATGTATAAATCTTAAATTTTTGAGTATATTTTTATTTCTTTCATTACTATTATGATGTATAAATCTTAAACTTCACACACTAAAACTTACAAGATCCCAAACAATCTTAGCACTCACAAAATTCCTTTTTAATTTATGTCCTTTTCTTATATTCCTTAATGATCATACTACAACATATCATAGGATCAAGATACAATCTCAAAGAAAATATTGTCCTATTAAAATTATAATGTAACCAAACCCACATTTTTAGTTGTGCTTTACTGAAAATTTCATATGTGTCCACCAAACCCACATTTTTAGTTGTGCTTTACTGAAAATTTCATATGTGTCCACTCTACATCTTTAAATGTGATTTCATTCTTTTGATGTCATATATTCAAAACTAAAATAATCATCACCTCTCTATATCTTATTATCAAAATAATTAAAAATCAAAGTAATAAAATGTTGAAAATGAAAATCAAAGTAATAAACTGTTGAAAGTGAAATCTAATCTCATTATGTTACACTATACTCACTCCAGCTCATTGATAACACTTATTCTAGACTTGTGCAACTGAACTAAATGTTAGAAAAAGATACTACATGATTCAATCTAATTCATACATGACACATAAGTTATTCTCTACTATCACACCCCTATTTTTTTAAGTTTTTTTTATTGGTATTCTATCTAACACCACACACAAGTTAAGTGTTAAGTAGATGATAATGTCTATTTTTCTAAATATCTTAAGAAATTCATTCTATTTACCCTGCAGCGGTCTTCGAGTATTTTATAAGTTGTTTTTAATGTGTAAACCTCCTCTTTCTCATTCTTCCGCACACATTCATCTTGTTAATATGATATAATCTTCTTAATATTATATAATACTTCTAGTTCAAATAATTAAGAACCGTGTTACTTGTGATTTTTTCTACTCAAACTCCGTCTTTTTCATTCTAAATCCCATTCCTAGTTATTCCCTGTCCATTTATTATTCTTTGCTATTCTTACATTTTCTCTTCTATATACTCTAAGGTACTTATGTATAAGAACTAATAAGCTCCATCATATACCTCCCAAAATTTTATCTGGACTCCTCTCCTTACTCTCCAATTTACATGTTCGTCAAACCACTCACTATTCTCTCCTTCTCCAACACCCATAAGATCTCTCCATTACCATGAATCATATTTACTATTTTCGTACTTGGAATTTAGGATATCTTTCCCCATGTTGTACTTCACATACATAGTTAAGAAGTTTGGCTTAAGACACATTTATGTTTTGTTTGTCGGATTCATGTGACAACACTTCTAAGTTTATTCCTTTCCTTTCTCCAATTTCTCTCTCTCATCACTCCAGCCACTACAAAATGAAATCTCAGAATAACAACAATTCTACAACCGTGACCGGAGATAGAGAAAAAACACACTCGTCAAGAATGGCAGAACCCCTATTAAATGAAAAAAAAAAAAAAAAAAAAAGAAAAAAAAAAAAAAAAACAGAGTTTGAAGTATTGGGTCATAGTGGAAATAGAATTTTTGCATCTAGCAGTGACGAAGGTCAAGATAAAGATAACCAAATACTATGTCTGCGATGACAACTAGAATCCATTTATTTATGTTTTCCAAAATCTGGAAAAAATATATGAATCATATCGAGCTTCATGTCATTCTGAGGAAGTATTGGTGAAAAACTCTGGATTTTATAATGAACACATACAGCCAAAGACCTAACTGTTTTCGGATTCATGGCTTGATTCTGAAGCAGAACGTTGTGTGTTATATTAAATAGTGTCACACACGTTTTCTGCTGAACTTTGAAGTTACTCTATTTGACACTCGTCACTTTTTGTGAAGACATCATGACATTGCTACATGAAAACTACACAAACACATGCTACTATATAAAAGAAAATACAGGCGTAGATGGAATATTAATATATTTTATAGTATTGAAAGTTCCTTTAGTTATTGACCGGTCTATTTAGAGCCACTAGATAAATGGCAGAACGTGAGTTTATGTAGCATATATGCATGGCATATTAATATACAAATATATAATAATGATACATAAAATAAAAGGTTGTAAATTGAAAACATGATATGACATTGGAGCAACTTTGTAATAGAAACGTTTATTTTGGCAGTTAGCACCATAAACTGTTTTAAATGTTAAATATGTTAGCTTAAATGGGTGAGGAGAATAAGAAGCACAAAACCTCGTCACTAAACGCTCGAGCGCCATCACTTGGACTCACTCCTATGTTTCAAAAAATGAGTAAACAGTTTTTAATTTTCAATCATTTTTAAATTATGTTAAAGATAACAGTTAGTGTAAAAATAAAAAAGATACACTTGATAATTTTTTCTTAATTAATAGAACAAAAATCGTTTATATTATTAGTGCATTGGTAATTTAATGCTTATACTTTTCAATACAAAAATTCCAATATAACTAATTTTTCATTTCTTTTTTCAAAATCAATCCTATCAGTTAATCCTCCAATACTAAAACAAACGGAACCTAGACCGAGAATAGATCCTCTCCATTTCTTTCATTTTACAAGTTTTGAAAAAATAGATTTAAAATGAAAATGATTATAGTCATGAAGAGAACCCTAAACCCTAAAAGAAATGGAAAGAAAAACTGAGAATAGATTAGAGTTTTCACCCTAAATTGGACACTTAAATACTTGTATACTACTTTCCGATATATATTAGTCAAAGAAGAAGAGCATCTGATTATAGTTTTCTTACCCAAATTAATGTATATGAGAAAAGAAAAAAGTTGAAAGGATTTCTTACCAAGAAATTGAAAATATTACCTACCTTATAATCCCTATATTACCGACACTAATTTCATCCCTATCCAACTAATTCACCATCCATCTACTCCAGCACAAATACTAAATAAAAAACACCTTATCCAAATTTTCTTACATAAATTATCTATGGATAAGATTAGCAATGTCACAGTGATTCCAAAAAAGTATTGTATCAGTGTTTATAATAGGTGTAATTTGATTTATTTTATGATTTTTGATGGTAGAGCAATTTTAGTATCTGTACTTAAAATATTCCTTTGGGTGCTGGTCAGTGGTCGTGAGCTTGTAGTTTAAGAGTTGTTAGTTAAAGACGTACCCTGCACAACCGAAGGCTTCCTTATACTTCCCGCAATAAATTCAAATGTTTAATTTCTTGATATGAAAAAAACACCAGACGTTGCTTCTCATCTCTCACTGTCTGTCTCTGAATGTGCCTTTGTGTGTGAGCTACACAATGCATGACACCAACCTCCTAACCTCTGAAAATGATCCACCACATTACCATCACCTTCCACACCCTTTACACCAGAGACCACCCTCAATGACTTTATGCTCTTTCATATAAAAATCCATCAGAGCATAGACTGAAAACCAAAGGGTCAGTCGGAGAACGATTTTGGCCCTTCAGCATAAGGTGGACCAGAACCAAAGATGATGGACTCCGGAGCTCACTTCTGCAACTCTTGTGGTGAACAAGTTGGACTTGATGCTAATGGGGAGGTGTTTGTGGCTTGTCATGAGTGCTATTTCCCAATTTGCAAGGCTTGTTTTGAATATGAAGTCAATGAGGGTCGTAAGGTCTGCTTGAGATGTGCCACTCCCTATGCTGGTAAGTGGTAACCCTCTTTCACTTCGTAACTCATTTAGTCAAGATTGTGTGATTATACATAAAAGTCGCATGCATAATAGTTCATCACATGTTATTTTTGGGTGAAATAGCCTAAGATTTGTCTCCTTTTGTATGTATTTCATAGATAGAGCAAATGATAATCATGACACCAAGGCTTATGTAAATCAATCCACTATGGCTGCCCAGATCAATGTTTCTCAGGTGCAAAGAGTCATTAGTTAGGCTTAAATTTTTGGTGTCAAGTTGTTCATATTTGCACTTACAATCTCTGCTTCCATTATGCAGGATGTTGGGCTCCATGCTAGGCATGTCAGTACTGTGTCCACAGTGGATAGTGGTAAAGAGAGACTTGGCCCACACCTTCTGGTATATCTTCTTTAGGATTTCCTTTTGATGATCATGATCTGTTTTTTTTCTTGTAGAACTGAACGATGAATCTGGGAATCCTATCTGGAAAAATAGAGTGGAAAGCTGGAAGGAAAAGGATAAAAAGAACAAGAAGAAGAAGTCTGCACCTAAGGCTGAAAATGAGGCACCAATTCCACAAGAACAGCAGATGGAAGAAATACAGTGAGTTCAATGCGATATGTAACATATTTTCTGCAGAGAACAATACAAGATGTGTATTGAAATAACATCCTTTTTGGAAAGCTAAAAATATTTCAGACCCTAATTAGGTTTATTTCAAGAGAAGCTATAGAAAAAAATTAAAATAGTTCTTTGTAAATTGAGGTGAGCATACGGTAGAGTTATTTGGTTATACACATGGAATCAGACACAAAAAGGTTAAGAAAAGTACATGTAAGAAATAAAATCAAAATATTATTTGAGTTGTTTCAATGACTAATTTCTCAATCTAGTGATAGATAATGAATATTTTCATGTGGTTATTAATTTTAGTGGCCTTTCTCTATCATTTTAATTTAATATGATGTGCTTAGCTTCATGCTGATATATTTTGCAGGTCCTCAGAGGCTGCAGCTGCTGAGCCACTTTCAACCATTACTCCAATCCCAAAAACGAGACTCACACCATACAGAATTGTGATAGTCGTTCGGCTTATAATCTTGGGTCTTTTCTTCCATTATCGAGTTACAAATCCTGTTGACAGTGCTTTTGGTCTGTGGTTGACATCCATCATCTGTGAGATCTGGTTTGCATTTTCCTGGGTATTAGATCAGTTCCCTAAATGGTCTCCCATCAACAGGGACACTTTTATTGACAGGCTTTCTGCAAGGTAAATACGCAAAGTTGTAAAACAATTCGAAACTTTGTTCCTTGTACTTCAAGATTTTAAATGAAAAATCATGTTGAAGTGGATTGAGAATTGTTCCAGTATTTCTTCCTTTCTCAGTTTATTTTTGTGAAAGGTAACCTATACATATGAAATGAATGGATAATATAAAGTGAAATAACATCTAAGTGGAGTTTGAGAATGATATTCAGTTAGTTTATATTTTGGATGCTTGAATGCTCACTTCTGCACTGTCATGCCAGGTATGAAAGGCCTGGCGAACCCTCTCAGCTTGCTGCTGTGGATTTCTTTGTCAGTACAGTCGATCCTCTGAAAGAACCACCATTGATCACTGCTAACACAGTGCTTTCTATTCTTGCTGTGGACTACCCTGTGGATAAAGTATCCTGTTATGTGTCTGATGATGGTGCAGCAATGCTCACATTTGAGTCCCTTGTGGAGACAGCTGACTTTGCAAGAAAGTGGATTCCATTTTGCAAAAAGTTTGCAATTGAACCACGCGCACCTGAGTTCTACTTCTCTCAGAAGATTGACTACCTTAAGGACAAAGTACAACCTTCTTTTGTGAAGGAACGTAGAGCAATGAAGGTAAGCATTTGAATTGAAGCTCCATATATTTATTATAACCTCAAAGTCAGGAGAATCTTGATGGAACAATTAGAAAACATCTGACTTGCTACACTCACCACCTTTTTTTATTCAAAGAGAAACCTCTTCATGATTATCTTTGCTTTTCTTCCAGAGAGACTATGAAGAGTTTAAAGTGAGAATTAATGCTTTGGTAGCAAAGGCTCAGAAAACACCAGATGAAGGATGGACTATGCAAGATGGAACCTCATGGCCAGGAAATAACTCACGTGATCACCCTGGCATGATTCAGGTACATCCAGTCATTTTTTGTGTAATCAAATCTCAATTCTGACATACTCAGATATCTGCAAATTGGCTACCAAAATTATTTGGAAGGAGCAAATGTGGAAGTCTAAAAGCCCAGTACTTTAATGGAATGCTATATAAAGCTAATTATCTAATTTGTGTAGAAGCAATTAACACATATTCGGCTTACAGTATGCTTTCTTCAATATGATTAGTTTTTAATTAATTATGGCATCACCAAGTTAAGCCTTACGTATTTTTCTTCAATATCCACAATATTTGTTCTTACTTTTTCTTTTGTTGAAAACGAGTGCTCTATTTTGACATTCATAAGCAATTGGTTGTTCTGTTCTAGCATCACTCTATTTTTCATTCTGAGCAAACAATATGAAGAACTTTTTGATGATTGTATGCAAAGTGAGAACCTTCTCTATTTTTGTTAGATTGACTAGCTCTAATGATCAATTATTGGAACAAGTGCATGCCATACTTCTATATGCATCTCCATTGCAAAAAGAAACTGGAATGTGAGCAAATTTTCTGTTTGTCATTTGCAGGTTTTCCTTGGACACAGTGGTGCCCATGACATAGAAGGAAATGAACTTCCCAGGTTGGTGTATGTTTCCAGAGAGAAAAGGCCAGGTTACCAACACCACAAAAAGGCTGGTGCTGAAAATGCACTGGTATGGTAGATACTTGTACTGATATTCTATATAAGGTCCTTAAAATTTTACAATGGCTGATGCTTATTTGGATTTATACAGGTGAGGGTGTCTGCAGTTCTCACAAATGCTCCCTTCATTCTCAATCTTGATTGTGATCATTATGTGAACAACAGCAAGGCTGTTCGGGAAGCAATGTGTTTTCTGATGGATCCAGTAGTTGGTAGAGATTTGTGCTATGTGCAGTTTCCCCAGAGATTTGATGGTATTGATCGTAGTGATCGATATGCCAATCGCAACACAGTTTTCTTCGATGTAAGTTTAAAAGAGTTTCAAAACTTCATACATATTGTAGGTTCAGTGTGGTAGAAAATTGAGCATCGAACAAGTATTAACAGCTTTGATGTGTTTTCTTTTTGTGGATGATAGAGTTCAATTAATTTGGAATCTATCTGTTTCTATGTCCAGAAATTGTTTCGATGCTAAACATTATTGTAATGGTGTTGAAGAAAGTGCATCTGATGGTATAACTTGTATGAAGTAAAAACCATGGACACACATTTACTGTAGTTTCCAACCTTGATCTCTTTCAGGTTAACATGAAAGGACTTGATGGCATTCAAGGACCTGTATATGTGGGAACTGGATGTGTTTTCAATAGACAGGCACTTTATGGCTACAGTCCACCTTCCATGCCCAAATTACCAAAATCTTCATCCTGTTGTTGCTGCCCCTCAAAGAAGCAAACGAAAGATGTCTCGGAGCTTTATAGAGATGCAAAGAGGGAAGAACTTGATGCTGCCATTTTTAATCTCAGGGAGATTGACAGTAAGCACAGTTAACTTTGTGAATCAGTTTTACTTAAGCACATAGCAGAGTCTTGAATGAGGAAAATGCTTCTTGCTTCTTGTTTTCTTCCAGATTATGATGAATATGAGAGGTCAATGCTGATTTCACAAATGAGCTTTGAGAAAACATTTGGTTTGTCCACTGTTTTCATTGAATCTACACTGATGGAGAGTGGAGGTCTGCCAGAATCTGCTGATCCCTCAATGCTGATCAAAGAGGCCATTCATGTTATTAGCTGTGGATATGAAGAGAAGACTGCATGGGGAAAAGAGGTTACACTCAAATGCCAATGCTCTTCACCAGTGATGATGTTTTTGTTCCTTACAATATCATTCTAGCTACATTTACTATATTTCACTTTTTACTTATTGGATCACATGTTTTCTTGTTTGTTCAGATTGGATGGATCTATGGTTCAGTGACTGAGGATATCTTAACGGGTTTCAAGATGCAATGCCGGGGATGGAGGTCAGTTTACTGCATGCCCTTAAGGCCTGCATTCAAAGGATCAGCACCAATCAATCTTTCTGATCGGTTGCACCAAGTTCTTCGATGGGCCCTTGGATCAGTTGAAATCTTCTTCAGTAGACATTGCCCCCTCTGGTATGGTTTTGCAGGAGGTCGCCTCAAATGGCTGCAGAGACTTGCTTACATAAACACCATTGTCTACCCGTTCACATCCCTTCCTCTCGTTGCTTATTGCACTTTGCCTGCAATTTGCCTTCTCACAGGAAAATTCATCATACCAACGGTAATTCCTTTATCAGTGTCAAAAATTACTAATGCATGATAGTATATATAAAAGTTTATTGACTTTTATGATAACTATGATAATCATCTTAAAAACAGTACTAACAGTAAATATCTATTGAACTCTAGAAGATATATTTGTTGTTACTAGTTAATCGTTAATTGAATCCGTAAGGAGATATGTCACAATTATGCTTAATGTGTAATTACGCAACCAATGAAAACAGTTTTATTTTAGCAACAGATCGGTATATCCATAAATAAATTGAGGTCATTGCACAAATGTGACACTTGATAATTTGATGCAGCTTTCCAACCTTGCAAGTGCCCTCTTTCTTGGACTTTTCCTGTCTATTATAATCACTAGTGTGCTTGAGCTGCGTTGGAGTGGTGTGACCATTGAAGCTTTGTGGCGTAATGAGCAGTTCTGGGTGATTGGAGGAGTTTCAGCCCATCTGTTTGCTGTGTTCCAAGGATTCCTCAAGATGTTCGCTGGTGTTGACACTAACTTCACGGTCACTGCCAAAGCTGCTGAAGACACCGAGTTTGGTGAACTATATATGATCAAGTGGACCACACTCTTAATTCCTCCAACCACCCTTATCGTTATCAACATAGTTGGTGTTGTGGCTGGATTTTCTGATGCACTTAATGGAGGATATGAGTCTTGGGGACCACTTTTTGGAAAGGTTTTCTTTGCCTTCTGGGTTATTTTCCATCTCTATCCATTCCTCAAGGGTCTCATGGGTCGCCAAAATCGTACTCCAACCATTGTTATTCTGTGGTCAGTGTTGTTGGCCTCTGTCTTCTCTCTGGTGTGGGTCAAGATTAACCCTTTTATCAGCAGAGCTGACAGTTCAAGCCTCTCACAAACCTGCATTTCTATAGATTGTTAAGTCACACACTACCTTCATAAAAGTTTTGACCATATGTTAAAATATGGATGATGATTGATGATTGATGATTGATGATTGATGAAATGTGTAAGCATGTCAAAAGTAAGGTTGCAAGCGTCGTTGTTACTTCTTTTCCATGCGTTGGACGAATTTCTTGTGTAAAGATCAAGCATTGACTGATTGTATCAGTGTAAACTAGTGAGACATTGGAATGATATAGAGAAAATAAAGATTAGAAAAATATGTTTTCAGTCTCTCACAAAAATGATTAAATTTAATTGTCATTCAAATTCATTCTTTTAATTCTCATAGTAAATTTTGAAGTTTTGGAAAATAATTTCTTCTGTTACTTGTTAAAAATGTAAAATGCATATCCACACACAGATATAGAAAATTGTTATTATTATTATAAATACTTTTCATAAAAGAATAACTCTTAAATTAAAACTCTAAACAAGTAATTTACATGTAATAGTTTAAGTGATTTGTATAATACGTTTAATTTATATTTTTGTTATTGTAATAATAATAACTTTTTTCAATGTATTATTGTAAGAATTACACGACAAGTACCTCGAATTTTTACCAAAGTAAACACAATAATCGATGCAATGCAACTGTCATGTCTTAATTGCTGGAGTGGTCGAGCCTAACGAACTTTCCTTCTGTAATTACCGGATCCACCATTTGGATTATCAATCAAACTAGAGAGGGACCCTCCAATTTTTGGGCCTTCTGTGCTGTCTCTATTACAATTCACAACAATTTAGGAGAAGTACAATTTGTTCTTCTCCTCTTTTCTTCTTTCTTTATTCTAATTACATTTGCCAGTTATGGAAACTAGATATATTGTTAAACATAGCATTTATCATTATATTAGAATTAAAACTTTACTTTCCTGTTCTTTTTAAATTGCCTTGGCGTGAAAGGAAACGGCACATGAGTCATCAGCACTTGATTAAGAAGGGGCATAAATCAACATTACCTTAATCCAAATTAAGTTTATATTTTAAATGCAAGAATGAACTTATCTTGCAAGTTTGAACTTGTAAATTCTATCATTTATTTCTTAAAGAGAGTATTAAAAAATAAGTTGCACAGTGGTATTGAGGGCCATTGCCTCCAAATATTTGTCTGTCAAAAGATGAATTTGAATCAATTTAGCTAACCTAGCTTTCTAAACTCCATTATACTTGAAACTTTATCAGGATGAGATGGATCCAAAAAATTATCTAACAGTGAAGGAAACTAAAACAAGTGCAAAAAGAAAAAGGAAAAAAAGGAGGCACTATGTGTTTGTTTTGCAGCATAATCTTAATTTTTACAATATTATTGCCACCAAAAGTAAAATGTACTCTCTCCGTGTATATTTACCTCAGAACAACACACACACACACTCCGAACAATGCATCTGGGAAATAGTTTGACAATCCCTTGGCAAGCTGGTAATTTCTTTACAAATTAGCTTCACATCTTCTTCAGGGCACACACCCTGAGAGTGTGAACTTGGACATGAGGTTTAAGCATTAACATCACACTAAAATGTGATGATTCTTCATAGCATGTATGTCAGAAACCAATCATTCACTCACAATATTAGCAGGAATGAAGAATTGAAGGCAAGAGCTATAGAGTTTGATTCATCAGCTAGAACATATTTACACGAAAAAACCACGGCAGCACAAACGCTATCACCAGGCATGCCATCAAGAAGTTACAAAATGGCTGTCCTCGCCAGCATCCAACAACCCTTGGGGATGAGATACCATCGTTGTCCATGAATCTTCTTTCATTCCACTCTTCTATAAATCCATTACTAGCAACACCTGAAACATTTTTTGCAGGCTCACCGCATATTTCACATAACCTGTGGTTTAAGAAGGTAGCTAATATCAATAAAAGGTAGCACCATGGCACTCCCTTGCAAGGGACCATTTTTAAATTTGGTATTTATACAATAGAAGTATAACATAACAGTGAACAAAAGAATCTCAGGATCATGCAACGGAAAGGAGTTAGAGAGAGCTTTTACAGAACATATTAAGTTGTTTATTTTATTTCAATGAGTTTTACGGAGAAATTTATCAAACTAAACTCTTTCCAAACTAATGAATAGGCTTTCCTGTGATAATCTCTCGTTGAATAAGTGTTCATCCAAACAAGCCCTTTACACGATAGAAGAATTTGTATTCAAAATGATCAGTTAATGCTAGATTGACACTATGGCTTTCGCTTGATATGAAACCAAATTTCCGTATTTGGTCTCTAACAATAGAGCTGACTTGTACGCAAAAGAAACCTTAGAAACATCCAATGGATAGAATGCAAAACTACTGTTACATTTCAGGATAATGAGGGTTGATCAATACATCCCCATAATATCTAATAAAAATTCATTTTGTGAGTGATAAGACTAACATTTCCTAATCTATGTCCCCTATGTCATCTGAACATGGAAACCTTATCCAAAAGGATCTTCATCGAGACACTTATTCAAATATCAATGACCCAACAAGAATATGACAACCAAATCCAATAATTTACTACTTGCCAAACTGTGACTTGATCACTTGATGCATCTTATGGATGTCAATTAACCTCAATTCACAAACAATAGAAGAAAATTGCTAATAATGCTTATGTCTAATCCACAATCTTACATCCTAAAGGAGGAAACTCCCCCGCGTGTTTGGATGCATTTCTCCTATTTTCTCATCATAGAACCCTATCAACATGCAAGGAATGGCTATGTATGGGTGCAGCAGTAATGGTGATAGCGGTTGGCCAATTACAAATATACCAATCAAAGCAAATAGCAGCACGCTACGCTACCCAGTTCTCTAATGTAATGGTGGTAAGCAAATTCAATGCCAAGAGCTCAACCGAAGGAGCCTTATGAAGCCAAAATCAAGCATAAGCCTAGTCATGGATCTGGAAAGGGTTTGAAGGAATCCTAATTATGATATTGAAAAGTCCTACTTCTAAAATCCTGTTCTAATGTAAGAACACGTTTACAAAGAAGCCACAGACCTCAAAAGATCAAGACAAAAGATAAGCCTATCCAATACTATTGATAAATTAATAATTGTTCCATATTATGAAAGTACCTGCAAAGATACACAAACATAGAGCAACAAAAGGGAAGAGGAACATTTGCTGTCTGAAATTTTACCAAACAGTATTACTGACAAGAACTCACGATTTAGGAATTCAAAACAAGTTGACAACATCAGGAATGTGATCGATGTCAAAAGCATGAATGCAAAACTTCAAAAGCACACTAATTTTATTGTTGATCTACAAAACTAGAATCAAACTAATTTGACAAGAACAGATACCTGTTCCCCTTGAGCTTGAACCACGCCTCAGCACAGTGAACGTGCGCAATGCCTAGCTCATCTTTACAAGCACAACCAAGCTGAATCAAATCTACACTTGTAGCACTATTAGCAGTGCCAACAATTGTTACATCCGGTGAATGACCAGAAGTTAGATGGCAAATCCTACAAATCGTTTCACCTTCAGAATTCTCATACAACTTTTTGTGGCTGCCGCACTTTATATCAATCACGCATGAACTTTTATCAGTTTCAGACACCTCTTTTGCTGCTTTCATGGACACCAAACTCAACCCTGATTCCTCAACTTTCACTTCCAATTTCCTATTATCTTCATTGATGTACTCAGTCTGAACAGGCTCAACCACCACCACAGTTTCAATCACTTCTTGATTAACCAAATGGTTTGAATTATAACTAGTTCCCTGATCAACCCCAGGTAACTTATCACTGGAATTTTCTCGACCATGCTTGTCTTGACCCTTAACTTCCTCCTTTAGCTCCTTATCAGATCCCGAGTTCTCATCGACCTGTCTCGAAGTTCCAGCTTCTCCACTTATACTATCTCTACCAATTGCAACCCCTTCAACCAAATGACTTAAATTCCCACCATGAACCGGATCCAATACATCACCTCTATCTTGATCCATTAACAACTCGTTCACTCTTAACACACTCCTAACAATGCCACAGCACAAACCCCACCTAAAAAAAATCCGTTTTTTTCAATTAAAGAGGATGAAAATGTGATGAAATGAAAGGAGCAACATACATATCTTCCAACAATCCAGTTCTTTATTGGGGACACAATCTCTTGAGATATTCTTAAAAGGAATCAAACCTTTTAAAAAAATGTTAACCTGGGATGTCACATATGAAATGGACGACCTCACTGTCCAAGGAAACAAGCCCCCAAATAGCCGCAAAGAGATGGGCTTTACGTCAAAATATTAAATTCCAAAAACAGTTCAAATCTGACATGTTTCAATCCACCTCACGCCAGGTAGAACCTGCGTGATTAATGGGGGAAAATAGGAGCGAAATTAGGTAAGGAAAGACTCTCGTAAAAAAAAAAAAAAAAAAAAAAAAAAA